>Ga0213920_1000078_pt1 | contig 110826 bp, 125 predicted proteins | sample McNCre1117MG_FD_161054 | JGI IMG/M metagenome (GOLD analysis project Ga0213920, IMG submission 161054) | Freshwater microbial communities from McNutts Creek, Athens, Georgia, United States - 11-17 MG | ecosystem: Environmental > Aquatic > Freshwater > Creek | place: USA: Georgia | collected...
TGGCGACAACGTGTCGATCACTGTGAAGTTGATCAACCCCATCGCCATGGAAGAAGGTCTGCGTTTCGCTATCCGCGAAGGCGGCCGTACCGTCGGCGCTGGCGTGGTTGCCAAGATCATCGCTTAATTTTTTGTGGATCAGTGGCGCAAGGGCCTGGCCTTTGCGCGCTGTCATCAGAACACTTACCACAAGGAATTGACATGTCATCCAAGCAAAAAATTCGCATTCGCCTGAAGGCGTTTGACTACAAACTGATCGACCAGTCTGCTGCTGAGATCGTGGAAACTGCCAAGCGCACCGGCGCGATTGTCAAGGGCCCCGTGCCACTGCCAACCCGCATGAAGCGTTTCGACATTCTGCGTTCACCTCACGTCAACAAGACCAGCCGTGACCAGTTGGAAATTCGCACGCACCAGCGTTTGATGGACATCGTGGACCCTACTGATAAAACAGTGGACGCCTTGATGAAACTCGATCTGCCCGCTGGCGTGGACGTCGAAATCAAGCTGCAGTAATGCAGTTTGGGGTGGTCTTGAGCCACCCAAATCACTTGAAAATGGCCTGACTTGCCAGAAATGGCGAGCCGGGCTATAATTTCAGGCTCACTTCGATTTGGGGTGAGATTTATTAACAGTCTTTCACGCAAAAACGCGGCTGCCAATTGAAGTGGTCGCGGTGGAAGTTTTGGAGAAAACAATGAGTCTGAGCAACTCCCTCGGGTTGCTGGGTCGCAAGGTGGGCATGATGCGTCTGTTCACTGATGATGGGGACGCAGTGCCTGTCACAGTGGTGGATGTTTCTAACAACCGCGTATCCCAGGTCAAAACCCAAGAGAACGATGGCTATGTCGCTTTGCAAGTGACATTTGGTGCCCGCAAGGCATCGCGTGTGACCAAGCCTATCGCTGGTCACCTGGCCAAAGCCGGTGTTGAAGCCGGTGAAATCATTCAAGAATTCCGCGTGACCGCCGACACGGCCGCTCAGTACGCTGCTGGCGCTGCTGTGCCCGTGGCTGCTGTGTTTGCTGTGGGCCAGAAAGTGGACGTGCAAGGCACTTCCATCGGTAAAGGCTTCACCGGCACGATCAAGCGTCACAACTTCAAATCGCAGCGCGCATCGCACGGTAACAGCCGTTCGCACAACGTGCCTGGTTCGATTTCGATGGCGCAAGATCCTGGCCGCGTGTTCCCTGGCAAAAAAATGTCGGGTCACCTCGGCGATGTCACCTGCACCACCCAGAACCTGGCTGTGGTCCGCGTTGACGAAGCCCGTGGTCTGTTGATGATCAAGGGTGCCATTCCCGGTTCCAAAGGTGGTTTCGTGACTGTGCGTCCCGCCGTTAAAGCTAAAGGAGCGAACTGATGCAGCTCGAACTCCTGAACGACCAAGGTCAAGCCGCCTCCAAAGTAGACGCGCCTGAAACCGTGTTCGGTCGTGAATACAACGAAGCCCTGATTCACCAGATCGTGGTGGCTTATCAGGCCAATGCCCGTCAAGGCACCCGCGCTCAAAAGGACCGTGAACAAGTTCACCACTCCACCAAGAAGCCTTTCAAACAGAAAGGTACTGGTCGCGCACGTGCTGGTATGACTTCCTCGCCTCTGTGGCGTGGCGGTGGTCGGATTTTCCCGAACATGCCCGACGAAAACTTCACCCAGAAGATCAACAAGAAGATGTACCGCGCTGGTATGGCTTCGATCTTCTCGCAGTTGGCCCGCGAAGGCCGCTTGGCTGTGGTGGATTCCTTCAAAGTCGAGACACCCAAGACGAAAGCACTGGCTGCCAAGTTCAAGGCCATGAGCCTGGACAACGTGCTGGTGATCGCTGACGAAGTCGACGAAAACCTGTACTTGGCATCGCGCAACCTGATCAACATCCTGATTGTTGAGCCACGTTATGCCGATCCCGTGTCTTTGGTGAACTTCAAGAAAGTCCTCGTGACCAAAGGCGCCATGGACAAACTCAAGGAGATGTTCGCATGAGCGCCGTGAAGTTTGACGAAGGTCGTCTGATGTCCGTGTTGGTGGCTCCCATCGTGTCCGAAAAGGCCACGCAGGTTGCTGAAAAGTCCAATGCTGTGACATTCAAAGTGCTGCAGGACGCTACCAAGCCTGAAATCAAAGCCGCTGTGGAATTGATGTTCAAGGTCGAGGTCAAAGGCGTGTCTGTGGTGAACACCAAAGGTAAGACCAAGCGTTTTGGCAAGACCATCGGCCGTCGCGACAACGTTCGCAAGGCCTATGTCACGCTGAAGCCCGGTCAAGAGCTGAACCTGTCCGGGGAGGCTGCGTAATCATGGCTGTCATCAAGATCAAACCTACCTCCCCAGGCCGTCGTGGCGTGGTGAAGGTCACCCGTGACCACCTGTACAAAGGTGAAGGCTACGCTCCGTTGCTGGAACCCCAGCACCAGAAGTCGGGCCGTAACAACAACGGTCACATCACAACACGCCACAAAGGCGGTGGTCACAAGCACCACTACCGCGTGGTCGATTTCAAGCGCAACAAGGACGCGATCCCAGCCAAAGTTGAGCGCATTGAGTACGATCCAAACCGTACCGCGCACATCGCTTTGCTGTGCTACGCCGATGGCGAGCGCCGCTACATCATTGCCCCACGTGGCATTGAAGTCGGTGCAACGCTGTTGTCGGGTGCTGAAGCCCCAATCCGCGCTGGCAACACCTTGCCTATCCGCAACATCCCAGTGGGTTCGACCATTCACTGCATCGAGCTCAAGCCCGGTGCTGGTGCTCAGATCGCCCGTTCGGCTGGTGCTTCGGCAACCTTGCTGGCTCGCGAAGGCATCTACGCTCAAGTGCGTATGCGCTCCGGTGAAGTTCGCAAGATCCACATCGAGTGCCGTGCAACGATTGGTGAAGTCGCCAACGAAGAACACAGCCTGCGCCAATTGGGCAAGGCCGGTGTCAAGCGCTGGATGGGTATCCGCCCAACCGTTCGTGGCGTGGCCATGAACCCAGTGGATCACCCACACGGTGGTGGCGAAGGTCGCACCGGCGAAGGCCGTCATGCAGTTGACCCATGGGGTAACCTGACAAAAGGCTACCGTACCCGTAACAACAAGCGCACACAGGTCATGATCGTGTCGCGTCGCAAGAAGTAAGGGGTAGCCAATGACTCGTTCTCTGAAAAAAGGTCCATTCGTTGACCACCATTTGCTGGTGAAGGTTGAAAAAGCCGTTGCCACCAAAGATAAAAAGCCCGTCAAGACATGGTCGCGTCGCTCCATGGTCCTGCCCGAATTCATCGGTCTGACCATCGCCGTTCACAACGGCAAGCAACACGTTCCTGTTTATGTGACCGACCAGATGGTTGGCCACAAATTGGGCGAATTCGCATTGACCCGCACATTCAAGGGTCACCCTGCGGACAAAAAAGTCCAGAAGAAATAAGGAAAGACCATGGAAACACGTGCAGTCCTCCGGGGCGTCCGTTTGTCGGTCGATAAAGGCCGTCTGGTCGCCGATTTGATTCGCGGCAAGAAAGTGGATCAAGCTCTGAACATTTTGACTTTCACGCAGAAAAAAGCTGCTGGCATCGTCAAGAAGGTTCTCGAGTCCGCCATTGCCAACGCCGAGCACAACGACGGCGCCGACATCGACGAGTTGAAGGTGAAAACCATCTACGTCGAGCAAGGCACCACGCTCAAGCGTTTCACCGCCCGCGCCAAAGGCCGCGGCAACCGCATCAGCAAGCCCACATGCCACGTGTATGTGACGGTCGGCAATTAATCAGGAAGAACTATGGGACAGAAAATCCATCCTACCGGTTTCCGCCTGGCTGTCAGCCGTAACTGGGCAAGCCGCTGGTACGCGAGCAACAAAGACTTCGCCGGCATGCTGGCCGAAGACATCAAGGTGCGTGAGTACCTCAAGGCCAAGCTCAAGAACGCCGCGGTTTCCCGCGTGCTGATCGAGCGTCCAGCCAAGAGCGCCCGCATCACCATCTTCTCGGCTCGTCCAGGTGTGGTGATCGGCAAAAAAGGCGAAGACATCGAGTTGCTCAAGAAAGAACTCGCTGCTCGTCTGGGCGTGCCAGTGGCCGTGAACATCGAAGAAGTGCGCAAGCCCGAAATCGATGCGCAACTGATCGCTGACAGCATCACCCAACAGCTCGAAAAGCGGATCATGTTCCGCCGCGCCATGAAGCGTGCCATGCAAAACGCCATGCGTCTGGGTGCCCAAGGCATCAAGATCATGTCGGCTGGCCGTCTGAACGGCATCGAAATTGCGCGTACCGAGTGGTATCGCGAAGGTCGTGTGCCATTGCACACCCTGCGCGCTGACATCGACTACGCCACTTCCGAAGCCAAGACCACCTACGGCATCATTGGTGTCAAGGTCTGGGTCTACAAAGGCGACACACTGGGCCGCAATGACGCTCCTGCACTGGCTGAGCCACGTGCCGAAGAAGAGCGCCGCCCACGTGGCCCACGCCGTGATGCCCGTCCTGGCGACCGCCCAACAGGCGATCGTCGTGGTGGCCCACGCCGTCCCGCAGGCACCAACACAGCCCCCACCGATGGCAGCGACAAGCCTGCCGGTGCGGGTGGTGATGCCAAACCCGCCGTTAAGCGCGTACGCACAGTCGCCGCGCCAGCTGCAGCAGCTGACGGTCAATAAGGAGTAACAACATGCTGCAACCTGCTCGCAGAAAGTTCCGCAAGGAACAGAAAGGCCGCAACACCGGCGTCGCTACCCGTGGCAACACGGTGGCGTTCGGTGACTTCGGTCTGAAGTCCACAGATCGCGGCCGTTTGACGGCCCGCCAGATCGAAGCCGCACGTCGTGCGATTTCCCGTCACGTCAAACGTGGTGGCCGCATCTGGATTCGCGTGTTCCCTGACAAGCCGATTTCCACCAAGCCTGCTGAAGTGCGTATGGGTAACGGTAAAGGTAACCCCGAGTACTACGTGGCTGAGATCCAACCCGGTAAGGTGCTCTACGAAATCGTGGGCGTGCCTGAAGAGTTGGCCCGTGAAGCCTTCAAATTGGCCGCTGCCAAGTTGCCCCTGCGTACCACATTCGTGGCACGCATGATTGGCCAATAATTCAGGAGAAACAAGAAATGAACGCTGCTGAATTGCGCCAAAAAGACGTTGCTGGTGTGAAAGACGAGATCAAAGCGCTGCAAAAAGCCCACTTTGGTCTGCGTATGCAAAAAGCCACGCAACAACTCGGCAATACCGGTACGTTGAGCCAGACTCGCCGTGCCATCGCTCGTGCCAAAACCATCCTTGCTGAAAAGCAAGCCGCCAAGTAAGGAGTGACCATGACGGAAGCTAAAACATCCCTCAAGCGCACCTTGATTGGCAAGGTGGTCAGCGACAAGCGCGCCAAGACCGTGACCGTGCTGGTGGAGCGTCGTGTCAAGCACGCCCTCTACGGCAAAATCGTGGCCAAGTCGAGCAAATACCATGCGCACGACGAAAAGGGTGAATTTCACCTGGGCGACGTGATCGAAATCACCGAAAGCAAGCCGATTTCGAAGACCAAAAACTGGGTCGCTACGCGCCTGGTTGAAAAGGCTGCTGCCGTCTAAGCCCAAAAAGCTGCAACGCTGCACTCTTTAGAAAAACGACCCACAATGGTGGGTCGTTTTTTTTTACCCGGCCACAAAGGCCATATCATTTTTCTGGAGACCCCCATGATCAAAGTCGGTGACACATTGCCCGCAGCCACGCTGATGGAATACGTTGAAGTAGAGGGCAATGGCTGCAGCATTGGCCCCAACCCGGTGGATGTGGCCAAAGCCACTGCCGGTAAAACCATCGCCTTGTTCGCTTTGCCTGGTGCTTTCACACCCACCTGCTCGGCCAAGCATGTGCCCGGTTATGTCGAAAGCTTTGACGCCTTCAAAGCTGCCGGCGTGGATGAAATCTGGTGCGTCAGTGTCAACGATGCATTCGTGATGGGCGCATGGGCGCGTGACCAGAAGACAGGTGCCAAGGTGCGCATGCTGGCCGACGGCAGTGCAGATTTCACCAAAGCCACAGGCTTGACGCTGGATTTGACATCCCGTGGCATGGGCTTGCGCAGCAACCGCTATTCGATGCTGGTCAAGGACGGCAAAGTGGCGAGCTTGAACATTGAAGGCCCCGGCAAGTTCGAGGTCAGCGATGCAGCGACCTTGCTAGCACAAGCCAAAGCCTGAAGCTTGAGTTCCATGGAAAAGGGGCCTGTGGCCCCTTTTTTGTGCCCGTTGAAGGCGCACAGCCATCAGCCGATATCGACCTTGAGGTAATGCGCACCCGCATGGGGGTTGTGATAGAACGGAGGCACTTCTTCAAAGCCAAGGTCTTCATAAAGCGCGCGCGCGGCCTCCATGTCGTCCAAGGTATCGAGCAAAACACAGGCATAGCCAGCGTGCCGTGCTGCATCCAAAATCGCTTCGGCCAATTGACGCCCCAGGCCCAGGCCACGGAATGCTGGGCGCACATACAAGCGCTTCATCTCCGCTGCATTGCTGTAATCACAGCCGTCCAATGGCCGAAGTGCGCAGCAACCGGCGATTTCGCCGTTCACCTGGGCCAGCAGCAAGGCACCACGAGGTTCGGCATATTCGCCGGGAAGGTCGCGCAGTTCTTCGTCAAAGTTTTGAAAGCACAAATCGACTTTCAAAGACTGAGCGTATTCCAGGAAAATCGCATGCACCTGCGCTAAATCAGCGGGTGTCAGTGCGGGCAACAATTCAACAGATGGCGTGTCCAAGGGCAAAACAGAAAGTGAAATTCAGGAAAGTGTAGCGGCAGACACCGCACGCATACCACCCGGCTGCCGCCCGCGTGTGAGCTCACGAACCCCAAGACAAGACGAAAGCCACGATGCCACAGGCCAAAAGCAGGCAAACAGCCGCACGCCAGCGCGTGCTGGCGACGTCCTTCGATGCCGTCACCGCTTCAGGCAAAACTTTGTCGCCATGCCACATGGCCGCCACCAAGGCTTGACGTTTGCGCCAGCTGTACCACGCAATCGCCACCAAGTGCAGCAACACCAACAAGATCAGGATCAGCTTGCCCCAGTGTTTGTGCCAGTTGGTGGCCAAACTCACCCAGGTGCCTGAGGCCATGTTGGACAATGGCCCCATGTTGGCGATTTCATCGTCGCTGAAAAGACCGGTGGCGACTTGCAGGCTCAAAAAGAACAACAAAGCCAGAACCGACCAGGAGCCCAACGGGTTGTGTCCGGCCACCTGCCTGGCGTCTGCCCTGCCTTGCAGGTAGCGCTGAACGCTGTTCAAACCCAAAGGCAGGCGGGACCAGCGGGACCAATGACCACCGACAAAGCCCCAGACCCCTCGAAACAGCAAGAGGCTGAACACCGTATATCCAAGACGGAAATGCCAGACCATGGCATTGCCGCCGATGTTGCCGGAAACAATGAGCCCCAACACGCAGGCAGCGAGGACCCAGTGGAAAAGGCGCGTGGGCAAATCCCAAATGCGGACAGTGAAGGGCGGGTCGGTGTTCATGCAGAGACCTCCAAAATGTGAGAGACTGATCCAAGGTTACGCGAAAAATGACTTGACCATTCTCAACCCATTGGAGCCCCTATGAAAACCCTGATGCGCATTGTTACCGCTTGTCTGACGGCTGCTGCCTTGGTGCCTGCTCACGCACAATTTGCCAAGCCGGAAGACGCGGTCAAATACCGCAAAGCCAGCTACACCGTGATGGCGGCCCATTTTGGACGCTTGGGGGCCATGGCCAATGGGCGCGTGCCTTATGACGCGAAGCTTGCTGCTGAAAACGCTGAATTGGTCGTCGCACTGGCCAAATTGCCGTGGGCCGCATACGGCGAAGGCACCGACAAAGGCGAGACCCGTGCGAAACCGGAAATCTGGAAAGAGGCGGCCAAGTTCAAAGAAGCGGCAGACAAAATGCAAGCCGAAGTGGGCAAGCTCAATGTGGCAGCCAAGGCGGGCAATGTGGAGGCGCTCAAAGCGGCATTCGGGCCTGCAGCCGCCTCGTGCAAAGCCTGCCACGACAATTTCCGAAAAGACTGAGTTTGCGCAAGACCTGAGCAGGGCTGGCTGCCGTGCTCAGGATTGATGCAGCAGCTTGTCAATCAGTTGGTGCAATTCGGCAAAGTTTGGTGCGCCTACATAGCGCTTAATGATGTTGCCCTGCTTGTCGAGCACAAACGTGGTGGGGGTCAGCTGGATATCGCCCCAGGCCTTGGCAGCCGAGCCGGTGTTGTCGATGGCGACCTTGAAGGGCAGCTGCCGTGTTTGCGCAAAGTTCACCACATAGCTGGGTGGGTCGTAACTCATGGCCACAGCCAGGGTCTCGAATCCGCGATCCTTGTATTTGTTGTAGGTGGCGATTACCTCGGGCATTTCTGCGACACAGGTGGTGCAACTGGTCGCCCAGAAGTTCACCAGAACTACTTTTCCTTGCAATTGCGTGGTGGTGATTTTCGAGCCATCGAGCAAAACGTACGAAGATTCGGGCGCGCGGTCTGAAGAGCATGCCCCCAGCAAGCCAGCCAGGCCCAAAGCGCACAGCCAAAGCCACATGCGGCCTGACACAAGCCGCCAATTCCAGGGAGTTTTCAAATGCATCTTCATCGTCGAAAGTTTAATACGTTTGGGGTCGCCGCGGGCCTGTGGGTGATTGCCCCCGCGCATGCCCTGAGTTTGAACGATTTGAGCGCGGTCGATGCCTCCAGGGGCTTGAAGCTGGCCCTGGAGAAAGGGGCCGATGCAGCCGTTCAACTGCTGGGCGTGCAAGACGGCTTCATGAACAACGACAAAGTGCGCATCGGTTTGCCAGACACCTTGAACCAAGGCGCCAAATGGCTCAAGACCATGGGCTTGGGCAAACAGCTCGATGACCTGACCTTGCAGATGAACCGGGCCGCCGAGGCGGCTGTGCCCTTGTCCAAGAAGTTGCTCACGCAATCGATCCAGACCATGTCCGTTCAGGATGCCAAGGGCATTTTGCAAGGCGGCGACAACTCGGTGACCCAGTTCTTTGCGGACAAAACGCGCGTGCCACTGACCACGGAATTCATGCCCACGGTCAAGGCATCGTTGAGCAAGCTGGGTGTGGTGGACCAATTCAATGCGATCGCAGGCAAGTTGTCGGGCATGGGCTTGCTGGCCAAAGACAAGGCCAATCTGGAATCTCACGTCACCGAAAAAACCTTGGCGGGCTTGTATTTCATGATTGGCGAAGAAGAGAAAAAGATCCGTCAAAACCCGGCCGAAGCGGGCAGCGCCCTGCTCAGCAAAGTGTTTGGCGCCTTGCGCTGAACGAAGCCCAGATTCAGCGGCTGCAATCAAGCAGCAAGCGGGTCAGACCCTGTGGATCGCTGACCATGGGGTCGTGTCCGGTTTTCATCTCGACCACGCGGGCGCCGGGCAACCAATGGCCATCCCAGAACTGCGGGTCCACCATGCGTTGGCGGCTCACGTCGATGGTGGCCAAAGGCGGTTCGGTGCAGTTGATGAACGTGCGCGGCACGGAGGCCACACGCTCGGGGTCAAACTGGAGCGCCTGCGTGTAAGGGCCGCCGGGGTGGCGTGTTTGGCGCCTGGCCACCCAGGCGTGGTCATCGCCGCTCAAGCCAAACACCGCAGGGTCAGGGGCCGGAAAGCTGTGCAAAGGATCGGCTTGGGATGCAGCGATGCGTGCGGCCCGTGTGTCAGGTGCATGTGTGCTGCTCCAGCTCTCGCCAGGGGCAGGCAAGACCGCATCCAGATAGACCAGATGGCGCAAACGCTGTGGCCTGCGGTCAGCCACAGCCGTGCCGAGCATGCCCGCATACGAATGCACCACCAGCACCACATCGTTCATTTCTTCGGCATCCATCGCGCTCAGGATGTCCTGGATGTGCGTTTCCAGGTCGATGCCGGGCTCCAGCAAATGGGCGCGCTCGCCAACGCCCGTCAGTGTGACGGCATGGGCACGGTGACTGGCCTGAATCAAAGGGGTCAACACCCTTTGCCAGCACCAAGCGCCGTGCCAGGCGCCATGCACCAGCAGGAAGTTCGCCATCAGATCACCCCTTTGCCGCGCAGCGGACCCAGTTGCTCTGCGGACCAACCGAGCACCTCGGTCAGCACCTCTTGGGTGTGTTGCCCCAGCATGGGTGGCGGCAAATCCCGACGCACGGGGGTGCGGCTCAATTTGATGGGACTGGACACCAGCTTCAAGGGCTTGATGGGGTGCTCCCAATCGCTGACCATGCCGCGCTCGCGCACTTGGGGGTCTTCAAACACCTCGCCCAAGTGGTTGATGGCGCCACAAGGCACTTTGGCGGCCTCCAGCGCGGCCAGCCACTCGGCTTTGGTGCGGCCCATCATGATGGTTTCCAGCATGGGCACCAATTCAGCGCGGTGACGTACCCGGTCGGCATTCAGGGCGTAGCGGGGGTTTTGCGCCAGGTCCGGACGACCTGCCACGGTACAGAACTTGACGAATTGACCGTCGTTGCCCACGGCCAGGATCAGGTGGTCGCGGCTACCGGGTGCAGCGCCTTCGGCCGCTTTGACCTCAAAGACCTGGTAGGGAACGATGTTCTGGTGGGCATTGCCCGCGCGGGTGGGTACTTTGCCGCTGACCAGGTAGTTCGAGCCCAGATTGGCCAGCATGGCCACTTGGGTGTCGAGCAAAGCCATGTCCACGTGCTGGCCTTCGCCGGTTCGCTCGGCGTGGCGCAGCGCCGCCAGGATGGAGACGGTGGCGTACATGCCGGTGAACAAATCGGTCACGGCAACGCCGACCTTTTGGGGGCCGCCGCCCAGATCGTCGCGTTCACCGGTCACGCTCATCAAGCCGCCGATGCCCTGCACCGCGTAGTCGTAGCCCGCACGCTCGCGGTAGGGGCCGGTCTGGCCAAAGCCAGTCACGCTGCAATACACCAGCTTGGGGTTGATGGCGCTCAAGCTGGCGAAGTCCAGTCCATAGCGGGCCATGTCACCCACCTTGAAGTTTTCAACGAACACATCGCAGTGCTTGACCAGCTCGCGGATCAGGGCTTGACCTTCAGGCTGGGCGATGTCGCAGGTGACCGAGCGTTTGTTGCGGTTGGCGCCCAGGTAATAAGCCGCCTCGGCAGTGTCCTGACCTTGGGCATCTTTCAGGAAGGGGGGGCCCCAGCTGCGTGTGTCGTCGCCGCTGCCGGGGCGCTCGATCTTGATGACGTCTGCACCGAGGTCGGCCAGGGTCTGTGTACACCAGGGGCCTGCCAAAACGCGGGACAGGTCAAGAACGCGGATGCCATCGAGTGAATTCATGCAGCCATTGTCGCGAAAAACCCCAAGGGCTGCTGACCAGGATAATCACCCCATGCAAATCCATTCATGGGCCCTGGTGGCCAGTCTCACGATGGCCTCTTTTTTGAGCGCTTGCAGTCCTGAGCAAAATTGGCGAGAAGTCGGCTTCGAGGGGGCTGCGCTCAAAGCACAACTGCCTTGCAAACCCGACCGCACGACCCGTTCTGTGCCCTTGGGGGGCGTGCCGACGCCATTGCAGGTGGTCGGCTGCGAAAGCGGTCATGCCATGGTCGCCGTGATGACGGCACCCCTGCAGGCGGGGGCTGATCCACAGGCCGTTCTGGCCGGGTGGCAGCAAGCCACGCTCGGGCACGCTGGCGTGAAGCAGCCGCTGTCAGCAAGCCAGCAGCAGGCTTGGTTGCGTCCAGGCTTCTTGCCTTTGGCCTCTGCGGTGCGTGTTCAGGCGCAAGGCCAACGTTCGGACGGGCAGGCGGTGTTCATGCAGGCTGTCTGGGGCGCGGTGTCCGAGGGTGACCATGTGCGTGTCGTGCATGCGGTGGTGTACGACAGGCGCGATCCGCATGACGTGGCCGCCAGTTTGTTTGACGGGATTCGACCATGAGCCGCAGCATGACTTTGGCCCATCTGCCGCGCCGCCAAGCGGTGGTGGTGTTTCTGGCGTTTGCGCTGGCGTATTTCTTTTCGGCGCTGGTGCGGGCCATCACGGCCACTTTGTCGCCCACCTTGACGGCCGAGTTTCAGCTCAATGCGCAAGATCTGGGCTTGCTGGCCGGCGGCTATTTTTTGGGCTTTTCGCTCACCCAGTTGCCGCTGGGACGCTGGCTGGATCGGCATGGGCCCAAAAAAGTCATTCTGGCGTTTTTGTCGGTGGCGGTGCTGGGGTGCCTGGCGTTTTCGTGGGCAGAGAGTTTTCAGGGCTTGCTGGCCGCCCGCGTGTTGTGTGGCATGGGCGTGAGTGCTTGCCTGATGGCGCCTTTGACCGGTTACCGCCGCTGGTTCGATGCACCCACCCAGCTGCGCACCAATTCCTGGATGCTGATGACGGGCTCGTTTGGCATGGTCGCTGCCACATTGCCTGTGCAGTGGTTGATGCCGATCTGGGGCTGGCGCGCCTTGTTCTTGATGCTGGGCGTGATGATCGCGCTGGCTATGTTGTTGATCTTTTTGCTGGTGCCTCGTTGGCAAACCGGGCAGACCGCAGCGGCCAGTGCTTTGGCCGATGACGATGGCAGTTACCGGGCCATCTGGCGTAACCGCTATTTCTGGCGCATGACGCCGATCGGCTTTTTCAGCTACGGCGGCATGGTGGCGATTCAGACCTTGTGGGCCGGCCCCTGGATGACCCAGGTGGCGGGCTGGTCGGCGCAAGAGGCCGCCACTGGCTTGTTCGCCATCAACCTCAGCATGCTGGTGAGCTTTTGGCTGTGGGGGCTGGTCACGCCGCGTTTGTCCAAATGGGGCATGCCGGTCGATCGGCTCATTGCCAGGGGCTTGCCGCTGACTTTTGTGGTGTTGGCCTTCATGGTTTGGCGGGGCCCGGCTTTGGGCTCGGCCGCTGCGGCCACCTTGGCCTTGCTGTGTGTGTGCAGCACCTTCGTGGCGCTGGCGCAACCGGCGGTGGGCATGGCATTCCCGCCGCATCTGGCGGGGCGTGCTTTGTCGGCCTACAACCTGGTGATCTTTGCGGGCATTTTTGTGGTGCAGTGGGGCATCGGGCTGGCGGTGGACGCGGCCCGCAGTGCGGGCCTGGACAAACCGGCGGCCTATCAAGTGGCTTTCGCCGGTTTTGCGTTGTGTTCCTTTGTCTCCTGGTTGTACTTTGTGTTCAGCCAGGCCGATCAGCCCCGATAATCAAAGCCTCATGATCGGCATCCTCATCATCGCCCACGCCCCATTGGCCAGCGCATTGCGCGAATGTGCCCTGCACGTCTTTCCCGACTGCGCGTCCGGCGTGCTGGCGGTCGATGTGTTGCCGCACGATGCGCCCGAAACCAGCCTGGCCGACGCGCGCCGTGCCATGGCCCAGCTGGGTACCGATGACGTTCTGCTGCTCAGCGATGTGTTTGGTGCCACGCCCTGTAATGTGGCCCAGCAGCTGAACGACAGCGCGCAAACCCGCCTCGTGGCCGGGGCCAACTTGCCCATGCTTTTGCGCAGCGTTTGCTACCGGCATGAAAGTCTGGACCAGCTGGTGTCTCGGGCTCAGGCGGGTGGTACACAAGGCGTCATGACCGTGGGCAGCACCGCCCCGCAAAATCAAACAGGAAAGAAACATGCCCCAAGCCACCACGACCATCAGCAATAAACTGGGCTTGCACGCCCGCGCTTCGGCCAAGCTGACCAAGCTGGCGGGCAGTTTTCCCTGCGAAGTCTGGCTCAGTAAGGGCGAGCGCCGCATCAACGCCAAAAGCATCATGGGCGTGATGATGCTGGCGGCCGGTCTGGGCAGCGAAGTGACACTGGAGACGGTGGGCGAGCGTGACCAGGAAGCCTTGGAGGCTTTGCTGGCGCTGATGGGCGACAAATTCGGCGAAGGCGAATGAGCATGCACGCCCTGCCACGCCAGACGGCTTGTGAGGTGATCGCATGACGTTCAGCATCCATGGCCTGGCCGTGGCGCGAGGCATCGCCATCGGGCGCGCCGTGCTGGTGGCGTCCAGCCGGGTCGATGTGGCCCACTATTTCATCCAGCCCGACCAGGTGGCCAGCGAGATCGAGCGCCTGCGCCAGGCCCGCGACGCCGTGGTGGACGAACTGCAGCGCCTGCAAAAAGACATGCCCAAGGACGCACCGCACGAGCTGGTTGCCTTGCTGGATGTGCACCTGATGCTCTTGCAGGACGTGGAGCTCACCGCGGGTGTGCGCCAGTGGATCGAAGAACGTTTGTACAACGCCGAATGGGCGCTGACCAGCCAGCTGGAAATCATTGCGCGCCAGTTCGACGAGATGGAAGACCCGTACCTGCGCGAACGCAAGGCCGACATGGAGCAGGTGGCCGAGCGCGTTTTGCATGGCCTCAAAGGCACGGGCTCCCTGGTCACGCAGGCCAAGCGGCCAGCGCGGCCCCAGCAAGAGCTGCAACTGGGCGACACCATGGATGTGCCGCTGGTTCTGGTGGCGCACGACCTGTCGCCGGCCGACATGCTGCAGTTCAAGCAAAGCGTGTTTGCCGGCTTTGTGACCGACGTGGGCGGCAAAACCTCGCACACGGCCATCGTGGCCCGCAGTCTGGATATCCCGGCGGTGGTGGGCGCGCGCAGTGCCAGCCAGCTGGTCAAGCAGGACGACTGGGTCATCATCGATGGCGATGCGGGTGTGGTCATCGTGGACCCGTCCCCCATCATCCTGGCCGACTACGGTTTCAAGCAGCGCCAGGGCGATCTGGAGCGCGAGCGCCTGGCCCGTTTGCGCCACACCCCGGCCGTCACGCTGGACGGACAAAAGATCGAGCTGATCGCCAACATCGAAATGCCCGAAGACACGGCCGCCGCCATCACCGCAGGGGCGGTGGGTGTGGGCTTGTTCCGCAGTGAATTTTTGTTCATGGGCCGCCAGGGCAATCTGCCCGGCGAAGACGAGCAATACGAGGCCTACCGCCGCGCGGTGGATGGCATGAACGGCTTGCCGGTGACCATCCGCACGGTGGATGTGGGGGCTGACAAGCCGCTGGACGAGGCCCGTCACGATGCGGCCCACCTGAACCCTGCATTGGGCCTGCGTGCCATCCGCTGGAGCCTGGCCGATCCCGCCATGTTCCTCACGCAGTTGCGTGCCATCTTGCGGGCAGCCGCGCATGGCAAGGTCAATCTGCTGGTGCCCATGCTGGCGCATGGCAGTGAAATCCGGCAAACCTTGGCCTTGATCGATCAGGCGCGCCAGGAGCTGGACCGCCGTGGTGTGGCCCATGGCCCGGTGCGGCTGGGTGCGATGATCGAAATTCCTGCAGCCGCTTTGTCGGTGCGCATGTTCCTCAAGTACTTTGACTTCCTGTCGATCGGCACCAACGATCTGATTCAGTACACACTGGCCATTGACCGCGCCGACGAATCGGTGGCGCACCTGTACGACCCGCTGCACCCGGCGGTGCTGCGTTTGGTGGCGGACACCATTGCCGAATGCGTCAAGCAAGGCAAAGGCGTGTCGGTGTGTGGTGAGATGGCAGGCGATGTGACCATGACCCGCTTGCTGTTGGGCCTGGGCTTGCGCAGCTTTTCAATGCACCCCTCGCAGGTGTTGTCGGTCAAACACCAGGTCTTGCGATCGGACACCGCCAAGCTGGCGCTGTGGGCCGAGCAGGTGCTGGCCTCGGATGAGCCGGCCAGCCTGATGCCCGCCACGCGCTGAAGCACCTGAACAGGCGGCAGCAAGCCGCCGGGTGGGTCAGCGGTTCAGTGCCGAGTGCGCTTGCTGGTCCGCGTGGTAGCTCGAGCGCACCATGGCGCCCACAGCCGCATGTGAAAAACCCATCTCGTAGGCCTTGGCTTCAAACATCTTGAAGGTGTCGGGGTGCACATAGCGGCGCACAGGCAGGTGGCTGTTGCTGGGGGCCAGGTATTGGCCAATGGTCAGCATTTCGATGTTGTGCGCGCGCATGTCGCGCATGACTTCCAGAATTTCTTCGTCGGTTTCGCCAAGGCCCACCATCAGGCCGCTCTTGGTGGGCACATTCGGGAACAGTGCCTTGAACTTTTTCAGCAGGTTCAGTGAGAACTGGTAGTCCGAACCGGGGCGTGCTTCCTTGTACAGGCGCGGCACGGTTTCCATGTTGTGGTTCATCACGTCGGGCGGTGCGGCTTTCAGAATGTCCAAAGCACGGTCATCGCGGCCCCTGAAGTCGGGCACCAGCACTTCGATCTGGGTGGTGGGCGAGAGTTCACGGGTTTTGCGGATGCATTCGACAAAGTGTCCGGCACCGCCGTCACGCAGGTCGTCACGGTCCACACTGGTGATGACCACGTACTGCAATTTGAGCTGAGCAATCGTCTTGGCCAGGTTGTCAGGTTCGTTCACATCCAGTGGGTCGGGACGGCCATGGCCCACGTCGCAAAACGGGCAGCGGCGGGTGCATTTGTCGCCCATGATCATGAAGGTGGCGGTGCCCTTGCCAAAGCATTCGCCGATGTTGGGACAGCTGGCTTCTTCGCACACGGTCACCAGCTTGTTGGCGCGCAGCACGTCCTTGATCTCATAAAACCGCGTGGTGGGTGAGCCGGCTTTGACGCGGATCCATTCGGGTTTTTTGAGCACTTCCGCTTGTTCGACCTTGACCGGGATGCGCGAGAGTTTGGCGGCGGCTTTTTGCTTGGCGCTGGGGTCGTAGTTTTTAACGCTTTGTGCTTCGCGCACCACGTTGCGATCGGTCGTGTTGTTGCTCATCGAGGTCTTTCGGTCATGGCTTTCGCGTGGTGCGCGAGGCCAACGGTCATAAACGGGCGGCCAATTGCTGGGCCAGCACCTGGGCCGCTTCGTCCCAGGTGGTCTCTACGCCGATTGTAGAAAGGTCCACGGTTTTCAGCCCGGCATAGCCGCAGGGGTTGATGCGGTCAAAGGGTTCCAGGTCCATCTTCACGTTGAGCGCTGCGCCATGGTAGGTGCAGTGGCGGCTGACTTTGATGCCCAAGGCGCTGATCTTGCCCAGCCCCTTGAATGGGTCAGTCGGGTTGACGGGGCCTGTCAACGCGGCGTGGCCAAAGGGGTCGTCCAGGCGCACATAGATGCCCGGTGCACCCGCTACGCGGTGGCCTGTGACACCGAAGTGGGCCAGGGTGCGGATGACCGATTCTTCCAGCTTGTAGACGTATTCCTTGACGTAGTAACCGGCCCGCTGCAGGTTGACCAGCGGATACGCCATGACCTGGCCCGGACCGTGGAAGGTGACTTGCCCGCCCCGGTTGGTCTGGATCACCGGGATGTCACCTGGCATGAGCACATGGTCGGCCTGTCCGGCCAGCCCCTGGGTGAACACCGGGGGGTGTTCGCACAGCCACAGTTCGTTGGCGGTGTCGTCTTGACGCGCTGCCGTGAAGGCCTGCATGGCCTCGTAGGTGGGCAGATAGTCCACGTGCCCCAGCTTGCGGACGAGCATGGTCAGAGGACGATTTTGACCATGGGGTGGCCGGTGAGTGCGCGGTACAACTCGTCGAGTTGTTCGCGGCTGGTGGCGGTGATGTTGAGTGTCACGCCCAGGTAGTTGCCGCCCTTGCTGGGGCGCAGCTCCATGGTGGAGGCGTCAAAGCAGGGGTCGAATTGCAAAGCCACGTCAACCAGGGCTTCGGCAAAGCCGTCCACCATGGCGCCCATGACCTTGATCGGGAAGATCGAGGGGTATTCGATCAGGCTGTCTTTGCGCGGGTCGATGCCGCCTGGAGGGGTGATGGATGCACTCATGAAAATCCTGTGATCGTTGGGTGAGTTCAGCGCCAGATGATGACGGCGGCCACGGCCAGCCAGCCCAGCGTGAAATTGACCAGCACCAGCGGGTGAATTTGTCCCAGCGCCTTGCCGGCGCCGGGCCAGTCGGCGGCTTGCACGGCCGCTTGCAGACGGCGAAATGGCGCAAACCAGATGTGGGCAAAAATGGCGCACATCAAGAGGCCGATGCCCGACATGGCGTGCCAGCCTTTGGGCGCGAGTTTCATGTCCGCACCCGAGAGCATCCACAGCCCCGATGCCAGCAGCACCGCGATGCAGAGCCAGACCATCACGAAAAAGCGCGACAGAACGGCCGCCATCAAAGGCAGGCGATCGGGGGGCGTCAAGCGGGCGATGGCCACGGGGCGCAAGGCCAGAATCACCAAAGCCATGCCGCCCAGCCAGATGACGCCTGCGGCCAAATGGAGAAATTTGAACCATTCGTACATGAAAACTTCCATCGTTGGGCAAAAAAGAGACGCTGAAAAAGCAGTCAGAGCGTGGATTGTCGCTCTTGTCGGCCTTGGATTTCTGCCCGATCCCGGTCAAATTGGCGGAAAAGGGCTGGTCAGGCGGGGGTTTCTACGTATAATCGAAGGCTTTGCGGGATTTGCCGCGTACGTAACCTCGGTGTAATTTGAGATGGTGAAAATCTCCTCAGACGCTCAACCGGGCACGAAAACGGTGCACCCACAAGGCATGACTGCCGAGTGGGATGGCGAAGATTCTGCAAATGAAGGCCTTGAGCCCGATTTCAAGCCCCTGACCGCCGAACAGGCGCAGGCTTGGCGGCAACAACACCCGATGGCATCGCCTTGGCGTGTTTTGTTGCTCCAGGTGCTGGTGGGTGGCTTGGTGGCTGTGCTGACCGCTTGGTTCAGCGGCCAGTTTCGACTGGCGGCATCGGTGGCTTGGGGGGCGGTGGCGGTGGTGATTCCCGCCGTGGTGTTTGTCAGGGCCTTGTCCCGGCAAATGCGCATGCGGCAAGCGGGTTCTGCGTTGGCGGGGCTGTTTGTCTGGGAATTGGTCAAGATCGTCTTGACCGTGGCGTTGCTCCTGGTGGCGCCCAAAGTGGTTTCTGATCTGAGCTGGCTTGCCCTGGTGGCCGGCTTTGTGGTGACGATGAAGGTGTACTGGCTCGCTATGGCGCTGGGCTGGATGCAGCGGAAGTCGAAGCCGAATGTTTATTGAACTGATTGGTGATTTATGTCTGCTGAACACGCTGGCGCACATGCCCCGACGGCTGGAGAGTACATCCAGCATCACTTGCAACACCTGCAAATGAATTTTTCATTTGAAGGCGTGAAGCAAACGAGCATCGTTGACTTCAGTCTGTTCAACCTGGACTCGGTGGTGTTCTCGCTGGTTCTGGGCGTGATCGGTTGCTTGGTGTTGTGGGCTGCTGCCCGTCGCGCCACTTCGGGTGTTCCTGGCCGTTTCCAGGCTGCCGTCGAGATCCTGTCTGAAATGGTTGAAAACCAGGCCAAGGGCGTGATCCACAACGCCAAGAGCCGCAAGCTGATCTCTCCTCTGGCGCTGACCGTGTTTGTCTGGATTTTCCTGATGAACGCCATGGACATGCTGCCGGTCGATTTGATTCCAGGTGCCTGGCACAGTGCTGGCCCTGCTTTGGGTTTCAAAGACTATTTGCGCGTGGTGCCTACGGCCGACCTGTCTTCGACATTGGGTTTGTCTTGCTCCGTGCTGTTCATCTGCTTGGTCTACAACATCAAGATCAAAGGTTTGGGTGGCTGGGCGCATGAACTGATTGCTGCACCCTTTGGTGACCACTGGGCTCTGTATCCGATTAACTTCTTGATGCAGATGATTGAATATTTGGCCAAGACGGTTTCGCATGGCATGCGACTGTTTGGCAACATGTTTGCGGGTGAGTTGGTGTTCATGTTGATTGCCCTCATGGGTGGCGGCTGGGCATTGTCGGCAACTGGCGTGGGTTTGGCCGTTGGTCACATCATCGCTGGTACCGTGTGGACGCTGTTCCACATCCTGGTCATCACCTTGCAAGCCTTCATCTTTATGATGTTGACGCTGATCTACACAGGTCAAGCGCACGACGCACATTGATGACACTTTTTCTCTCGTTTCTTGTTTCTTTTTTCCACTAACTTTTAGGAGCTTCTCATGGAAAACATTCTCGGCCTGGTGGCATTGGCTTGTGGTTTGATCGTTGGTCTGGGTGCTATCGGCGCTTCCATCGGTATCGCTTTGATGGGCGGTAAATTCCTCGAGTCTTCTGCTCGTCAACCTGAGTTGATGAACGAACTGCAAACCAAGATGTTCATCTTGGCTGGTCTGATCGACGCCGCTTTCCTGATCGGTGTGGCCATCGCTTTGCTGTTCGCCTTCGCCAACCCCTTCGTTCTGAAGTAATCCACGTACCTCTTCACGCAAGAAGAAGGACTGAACCGTGAACATTAACGCTACTCTGTTCATTCAGATGGTCGTTTTTGCGATTCTGGTGTGGTTCACGATGAAATTCGTGTGGCCCCCGATCACAAAAGCGCTCGACGAACGGGCACAGAAAATCGCTGACGGCCTCGCTGCCGCCGACAAAGCCAAAGCTGAACTCAGCAACGCCAATGCGCGTGTTGAGGCTGAATTGGCCCAGTCGCGCACCGAGACGGCTTCGCGCTTGGCTGACGCCGAGCGCCGTGCACAAGGCATCGTTGACGAAGCCAAGGCACGTGCCACCGAAGAAGGCAACAAGATCATCGCCGCTGCCACAGCTGAAGCTGAGCAGCAGGCTGTCAAGGCCCGCGAAGCTCTGCGTGAGCAAGTCGCTGCCCTGGCTGTCAAAGGCGCCGAGCAGATTCTCCGCAAGGAAGTCAACGCTGGCGTCCACGCTGATCTGCTGAGCCGCCTCAAGACCGAGCTGTAAAAAGCTCCAGCCAGAGAAGACCATGGCAGAACTTGCTACCATCGCCCGCCCTTATGCCGAAGCGCTGTTCAAGGCGCAGGCATCCGATCTTGCTGGCACGGCCGCTTGGCTGGACGAACTGGCTGCCGTTGCCGACAACGCGCAACTGCAACAGTTCGCCGACAGACCCAAAGTGTCCGACGAGCAGGTGTTCGAGCTGATCTCTGGCGTGGTGCGCACAGCACTGCCCGAGGCTGGCAAGAATTTCCTGCGCCTGGTGATCGAAAACCGTCGTCTCAGTGCGCTGCCTGTCGTTGCACAGCAGTACCGGGTCCTCATGAATACGCAAGGTGGCACCGCTGACGCGGTGGTGTACAGCGCATTCCCCATCGACGCTTCGGCTTTGGCCGATTTGTCGGCCACGCTCGAAAAGCGCTTTGCGCGCAAGCTCAATGTGAGCGTCGAGCTCGAACCCGCCTTGATCGGTGGTATTCGTGTGGTGGTGGGTGACGAGGTGCTCGATACCTCTGTCAAGGCCCGACTGGAACAAATGAAATCGGCCCTCACCGCTTGATGCGGATTGAGACCGGACAAATTTAAAGAAAGAAGGAAAGAGTCATGCAACTCAATCCCGCAGAAATTTCTGAACTGATCAAGAGCCGCATTGAAGGGCTGTCCGCCAGCGCCGATATCCGCAACCAAGGCACCGTGGTGTCTGTGACCGACGGTATCGTTCGCGTGCATGGCTTGTCCAATGTGATGCAGGGCGAGATGCTCGAATTCCCATCCACAGCCGATGGCATCGCCACTTTCGGTCTGGCCCTGAACCTCGAGCGTGACTCGGTCGGTGCCGTGATCTTGGGTGAGTACGAGCACATCTCTGAAGGCGACACTGTCAAGTGCACAGGCCGCATTTTGGAAGTGCCTGTTGGCCCCGAACTGATTGGCCGCGTGGTGAACGCCTTGGGTCAGCCTATCGACGGCAAAGGCCCGATCAATGCCAAGATGACCGACGTGATCGAGAAAGTCGCCCCTGGCGTGATCGCACGTAAGTCGGTTGACCAGCCTGTGCAAACCGGCCTGAAGTCCATCGACTCCATGGTGCCCGTGGGCCGTGGTCAGCGCGAATTGATCATTGGCGACCGTCAGACCGGCAAGACCGCTGTCGCGATCGACGCCATCATCAACCAAAAAGGTCAGAACATGACCTGCGTTTATGTCGCGATTGGCCAAAAAGCCTCGTCGATCAAGAACGTGGTGCGTGCTCTGGAACAAGCTGGCGCGATGGAATACACTATCGTCGTGGCTGCTTCTGCCTCTGAATCTGCTGCGATGCAGTACGTGTCGGCCTACTCTGGCTGCACGATGGGCGAATACTTCCGTGACCGCGGCGAAGACGCTCTGATCGTTTATGACGATCTGTCCAAGCAAGCCGTGGCTTACCGCCAAGTGTCGCTGTTGCTGCGCCGCCCACCAGGCCGCGAAGCTTACCCTGGCGACGTGTTCTATCTCCACAGCCGTCTGCTCGAGCGTGCAGCCCGTGTGAACGCCGACTACGTCGAAGCCTTCACCAAAGGCGCCGTCAAAGGCAAAACAGGCTCCTTGACAGCTTTGCCTATCATCGAAACCCAAGCCGGTGACGTGTCCGCTTTCGTGCCCACCAACGTGATTTCGATCACCGACGGTCAGATCTTCCTGGAAACCAGCCTGTTCAACGCCGGTATCCGTCCTGCGATCAACGCCGGTATCTCGGTGTCCCGCGTGGGTGGTGCTGCTCAGACCAAACTGGTCAAGAACTTGTCCGGTGGTATCCGTACCGACTTGGCGCAGTACCGTGAATTGGCTGCTTTCGCCCAGTTCGCCTCTGACCTGGACGAAGCCACCCGCAAGCAGCTGGACCGTGGCGCCCGCGTGACTGAATTGCTCAAGCAAGCTCAGTACAGCCCACAATCGATCGCCATCATGGCATCTACCCTGTTCGCTGTGAACAAAGGCTACATGGACGACATCGATGTCAAGCGCGTCTTGGCTTTCGAAAGCGGCATGCACAGCTACCTCAAGGACAAGCACGCTGCGTTGCTGGCCAAGCTGGAAGCTGACAAAGCCATGGACAAAGACGCTGAAGCCGAATTGAACACCGCGATTGCAGCGTTCAAGAAGTCCTTCGCCTAAACCCTTCAACATTGCGGACAGATCGGATGCGAGCAGACGCTCTGTCCCCAACTGAATAGGAACACATATGGCAGCAGGCAAGGAAATTCGCGGCAAGATCAAATCGGTGGAAAACACCAAGAAGATCACCAAGGCCATGGAAATGGTTGCCGCATCCAAAATGCGCAAAGCGCAGGAACGGATGCGTGCCGCTCGTCCCTACAGCGAAAAGATCCGTAACGTCGCGGGCAACCTGAGCAAGGCCAACCCCGAATACGTGCACCCCTTCATGCAAACCAACGAGTCCAAGACCGCTGGTTTCATTGTGGTGACCACGGACAAAGGTTTGTGCGGCGGCATGAACACCAACGTGTTGCGTGCAGTGACCAACAAGATCCGCGACCTGCAAGCGCAGGGCGTGGGCACTCAGGCAGTCGCCATCGGCAACAAAGGCTTCGGCTATTTGGGTCGTATCGGTGCCAAGGTGGTTTCGCATGTGACCCAGCTCGGTGATACCCCCCATCTGGAGCGTTTGATCGGCCCCGTCAAGGTGATGCTCGACGCTTACATGAAGGGTGAGATCAATGCCGTGTACCTCTCGTACACCAAGTTCATCAACACCATGAAGCAAGAGTCGGTGGTGGAGCAGTTGCTGCCCCTGTCTGCTGAGTCTTTGCAAGAGCAAGCCGGTAACTCCCACGACTGGGACTACATCTACGAACCCGAAGCACAAGCCGTCATTGACGACCTGCTGATTCGTTATGTTGAAGCGTTGGTCTTCCAGGCCGTGGCTGAAAACATGGCTTCGGAGCAGTCCGCTCGCATGGTGGCCATGAAGGCTGCAACCGACAACGCTGGCAGCGTGATTGGTGAGCTCAAGTTGGTCTACAACAAGACGCGTCAGGCAGCGATCACGAAAGAACTTTCGGAAATCGTCGCGGGTGCGGCAGCTGTTTAACGGCATTCACAAGATTTAATTGATTGGAGCAAGCAAAATGGCTCAAGCACTAGGCAACATCGTTCAATGTATCGGCGCCGTGGTCGACGTTGAATTCCCCCGTGACCAGATGCCCAAGGTCTATGACGCGTTGAAAATGGACGGCAGCGCATTGACGCTGGAAGTTCAGCAACAACTCGGCGACGGCATCGTCCGTACCATTGCCCTCGGTTCTTCCGACGGTCTGCGTCGCGGCATGCAGGTGTACAACACCAACGCCAACATCACCGTGCCCGTGGGTAAAGCCACTTTGGGCCGCATCATGGACGTGCTGGGTAACCCCATCGACGAACGTGGTCCCGTGGATCAGGCTTTGACTGCCCCCATCCACCGCAAGGCGCCTGCGTACGACGAACTGTCGCCATCGCAAGAACTGCTCGAAACCGGTATCAAAGTGATCGACTTGGTCTGCCCCTTCGCCAAAGGCGGTAAGGTTGGCCTGTTCGGTGGTGCCGGTGTGGGCAAGACCGTGAACATGATGGAACTCATCAACAACATCGCCAAGGCGCACAGCGGCTTGTCCGTGTTCGCTGGTGTGGGTGAGCGTACCCGTGAAGGTAACGACTTCTACCACGAGATGGCCGATTCCGGCGTTGTGAACCTCGAGAAGCTCGAAGAGTCCAAAGTGGCCATGGTTTACGGTCAGATGAACGAGCCACCAGGCAACCGTCTGCGCGTTGCTTTGACCGGTTTGACCATCGCTGAATCTTTCCGTGACGAAGGCCGTGACGTGTTGTTCTTCGTGGACAACATCTACCGTTACACCTTGGCCGGTACCGAAGTGTCCGCTTTGCTGGGTCGTATGCCTTCTGCCGTGGGTTACCAGCCTACACTGGCCGAAGAAATGGGCCGTCTGCAAGAACGTATCACGTCGACCAAAGTGGGTTCGATCACATCGATCCAGGCCGTTTACGTGCCAGCCGATGACTTGACCGATCCATCACCAGCCACCACCTTCGCTCACTTGGACTCCACCGTGGTGTTGTCCCGTGACATCGCCGCCTTGGGTATCTACCCTGCGGTGGACCCACTGGACTCCACCAGCCGTCAGCTGGACCCCTTGGTTGTGGGTGAAGAGCACTACGCCACAGCCCGTGCTGTGCAAGGTACTTTGCAGCGTTACAAAGAATTGCGCGACATCATCGCCATTCTGGGTATGGACGAACTGGCACCTGAAGACAAGCTGGCCGTGGCCCGCGCTCGTAAGATCCAGCGTTTCCTGTCGCAGCCCTTCCACGTTGCGGAAGTGTTCACAGGCTCGCCAGGCAAGTACGTGTCTTTGGCTGAAACCATCCGTGGTTTCAAGATGATCACCAGCGGCGAGTGCGATCACCTGCCAGAACAAGCGTTCTACATGGTGGGTACCATCGACGAAGCTTTCGAAAAGGCCAAGAAAGTCGCTTAAGCGGATGTCTGGGGTGACTTGTCCTGACAAATCACCCCACCGCTCAAACCCTTTCACCTTTTCCTGGAGTAACTATGAACACCATCCACGTTGATGTGGTCAGTGCCGAAGAGTCCATCTACTCGGGCGAAGCCCGATTTGTGGCCTTGCCCGGTGAGTCTGGCGAACTGGGCATCTACCCACGCCACACCCCACTGATCACCCGCATCAAAGCCGGGTCGGTTCGCATTGAGACGGCTGACGGCGGCGAGGAATTCGTTTTCGTGGCCGGTGGCATCCTGGAAGTGCAGCCTGACTGCGTGACCGTGCTGTCCGACACTGCGATCCGCGGCAAAGACCTCGACGAAGAAAAAGCCAACGCGGCCAAGCAAGCGGCTGAAGAAGCCCTGCGCAACGCCAAGAACGAGATCGACATGACCCGCGCTCAAAACGAGCTGGTTGTGTTGGCCGCTCAGTTGTCTGCGCTGCGCCGTTACCGCAAAAAATAAAAGACCGGCTCACGCCGAACTTTTGCTGAAAACCCGGCACATGCGTGTGACCGGGTTTTTTATTGTCTGCGCCGTCCTGCGTGTCAACGTACACAAGGCCTTGTGTATCGACCTTGATTTGAACGAGGCACGCTTGAAAGCGGCACAATGGAAGCTTCCAATTTCCCCAAGTCATAACGCCCATGAAAAGCGCCAAAATGCAAGCCGCCATTGTCGGGGGAACACCCGATGACATTGAGCAGGCCTTTTACGAGGCCTTGCACAACGCGGACATCGAGCAACTCATGGCGTGCTGGGCTGAAGAGGATGAGATCGTTTGCGTCCACCCTGGTGGGCCACGCTTGGTGGGCCCTGGCGCCATACGTGCAGTCTTTGAAGCCATGTTTGCCAACGGCAGTGTGCAAGCCTTTCCTGAGCGCGTGCACAAGATCCAGTCGTTGGCCAGCGCTGTGCACCATCTGGTCGAGCGTGTCGAGGTGATCACGCCACAAGGGCCACAACAGGCCTGGGTGATCGCGACCAATGTGTACCACAAGACACCCCAAGGCTGGCGCATGGTGGCGCACCACACCAGCCCAGGCACGCCACACGATGCGGCCGATCAGGGCATCGCGCCGATGGTGCTGCACTGATGCATTACAGGGCACCTGCCTGGTTGCCGGGTGGTCATGCGCAGACCATTTGGCCTGCGCTTTTCGCACGCAGGCGCAGGTGCGCGGTCTTGCCTTTGCAGCGTGAACGCTGGGCAACGCCAGATGGGGATTTTGTGGATGTGGACAGACAGCATGCCCGTGTCCCGAATCGCCCTCTACTGGTGCTGTTCCATGGCCTGGAAGGTTCATCACAAAGCCACTATGCAGAGGCTTTCGCCGACTGGGCGGCCGAGCACGATGTGAACTTTGCCTTGCCGCACTTCAGAGGCTGCAGTGGTGAGCTCAACCACGCGCCACGCGCCTACCATTCCGGCGATCACCAGGAAGTCGATTGGATATTGAAGCGCTTGCGTCAAGAACACCAAGATCAAGGCGGCAAATATTTGATGGCTGCGGGTGTCTCATTGGGCGGCAATGCCTTGATACGATGGGCTGCTGAGCATGGTGCTAAAGCCAAAGTGCATGCCGATGCGGTGGCCTCCGTTTGTTCGCCGCTGGATTTAGCGCGCAGCGGACAGGCGATCGGGCAGGGCTTTAACCGCCTGGTGTATACGCGCATGTTCTTGCGCAGCATGAAGCCCAAGGCTTTGGCCAAATGGGCGCAGCATCCAGGCTTGTTTGACAGAAAACGCTTGCTCGCGGCCCGTGATCTGTACGAGTTTGACAATGTGTTCACGGCACCGTTACATGGCTTTAAAAATACCGATGACTATTGGGCGCGTGCATCGGCCAAACCCCTGATGAAAAACATTGGCATCCCGGCACTCGCACTGAACGCGTTGAACGATCCCTTTGTACCCGCCCACAGCCTGCCGACAGCGCATGACGTGTCGCCCTGGGTCACCCTGTGGCAACCCGCGCACGGAGGGCATGTGGGCTTTGCACAAGGCGGTATGCCCGGTCATGTGCATGCTTTGCCCGATGCGGTGGGTGGATGGCTCATGGATGCAGTGGGTCAAACTTTGGAACGTCAGGAGCGCATCCATGGATGATCTGGTCCGACAAGCGATGGCCAAATGGCCCAATGTACCCGATTGCTTTGGCTGGCTGGGACTGGACAGCCGTGGTCATTGGCACATGCGCGACGACCGGGTCCAAGCCTTGGGGGCATTTCAGAGCGCCCAGGCAGGCGCCAAAGGTTCCGTGTTGCGCCATGAAAAACTGATCGCTTTCATCGACCGCAATTACGAAGCCGACGAGCGCGGGTGCTGGTATTTCCAGAATGGACCGCAGCGGGTCTATGTGGAACTGGAGTCCACCCCGTTCATTTTTCGCCTGGATGAACACTTCATGCCCAGTGCCCACACGGGCCAAACCAGCACTGTGTTGGCCTGTCTGGTGGATGAGTTGGGGCGGGTTTACTTGCACACACCATTGGGGCTGGGTTTGGTGCACACCCTGGATGTTGGACTTGTGGCACAAGCCATTGAGCAAGGGCTGTGGACAGCAGAAGATTGCGAGGCCGCTGTCTTGCCGAATCGATACGGTTTTGTGCTCAGTCCGCAAAGCTTGTTCGAGCAGGCATAAAAAAACCGGCTGAAAAGCCGGTTTTTTGTGAAGGAGAAGGATTACTTCTTCTCTTCCGCTGCAGGTGCTTTGGGTTCTTCGAACTTGGCGCCTGCATTGTTGGCCATGTAAGCCGCAGCGCGTGAGATTTCGACATCGTTGAAATCACCACCGCCTTGTGCACCCATGGCCCCCTTGCCTTTGAGTGCCGAGTTGGTCAAAGTGGCCAGGCCCTGCTTGATGCGGGGGCCCCAAGCACCCGCATCACCGAACTTGGGAGCACCCGCTGCACCTGTTGCGTGGCAAGCCGAGCACTGTGCTTTGTAGACTTCTTCGCCAGACTTCAAGGGACGGTTGGCATCGCGGACTTCAACAGCGCCGATTTTCTGGATGCGTTCAGCCACTGCACGCTCAGCATCGCTGGCGCCAGGCGCTTCCTTGTTGGCCGAAGTGACGTAAAACACCAAGCCGATGATGATGAACACCGGGATGATGAAGGAGGCCAAGCTCAGCAAAAGCATTTGCTTGGGGGTTTTCACCGGACCGGTGTGGGCTTCGTGTTGATCGTGGCTGTTGTCGCTCATGACATCCTCTTGTTGGGCTGGCCCATGGGGCCTGATGGATTGACCGGAATCAACCGGGCATTATAGCGGCCCAACCTTCACAGAGCTTGCAAGCCAAAGTGAAAGAGTCCAGCCGTGAGATAATCTGAGACACCAACAGCGATGCGGCTGTAGCTCAGTGGATAGAGTATTGGCCTCCGAAGCCAAGGGTCGTGGGTTCGATCCCCGCCAGCCGCACCAAACGCAAGTTCGCCACCTCTCGCGGTGGCGTTTTTGTTTCAGCTCTATGGGCTCATGCAGCCCAAAAGTTCACCAAGGCCAATACAGACGGTATGGACTGTATTCCACAAAGGCGTAAGCACCAGCAGCACCTGCTGCCATGATGAACAGCAAAGTCATGATCACGCCGCCCCAGCCACTTGCTTTTTCCTGCGCGTGTGTTGCCGTGGTGATGTGTGGCAATGTCGGGTGCTCCACCAGCAAGGTTTCAATTGCGGGGGTGGTCAGGCCCATGTGCACGGCCTGACTTTCATTGGCGGTTGACGTTTGCGAAGGCTCATCGGCAGACATCGTGATGGACTGAGGCAAAGCCTGGGGTGTCTGAACAGGGGCTGGCGCGATGGATGCCGCAGGAGTGACCACACCAGGTCGCTGCAAAGGCACGACATTGGAGGTGGTCGGGTGCGGCTTGTCTCGCTCTTCAAGCGCCAAGCTGTCCCAGTCAGCGCCGAGTAAATGGGCGACACGGCGACCCGCCTGTCGACGCAAAGAATCGGAATAAAAAAGCGATATCCCGCCCTCTTCAAGTTCATACAACTGAGACAAGGACATGCAGGCTTGTGTTGCGAGTATCGATGGATCGATGCCCATCTGAAGGCGCAATTGACGCAACACACGCCCTTTGGGATCCCCCGGCGTGTCCATGGCTTGCCCCAGCAGGTGAAGCGCTTCTTTGTTGGCGTTCTGGAGGGTTCGCGTCAGACCTGGTGCACCGCTTTTGCGAACCAGAGAGGGCCTGTTGGGCGGATTGAATTTCAAATCTGACATGAAGCGACCACCCCGGTGAGATAGGCGTGCATCCAAACAGGGGACATGGGGCCCGAGACCACCTGAATGGAGTTGGCAGTGCCCGTCGCGCGTTGTGCCAGCAAGTTCTTCTCTTCGGTGACCAGCACGACAGACAAAGGCGCACGGCCACGGCTGTTGAAGTTCTCGAGTGCTTGCAGGGTCTTTTCCTGTTGGGTGCGCGGCATTGACATTTCCACGACCAGCATGTCTGGGCGCTTGCTCGACAGCTCCAGAAGCCCTTCTGTGACGGAGTCAAAGAACGTGACATCCACTGCAAATTGCCAATCGGCACTGGCCAGCATCAGCTGCGACATCAGCTGCGCACTTTCGACGACGACCGTGACACGCGGTTTCATCATGGACTTGATCGCAACACCCATGGCACTGCGTGACGTGTTTTGGTACTCGAGGATGGATTCCAGGGAAATGCGACGGTGTCCACCGCGTGTTTTCCAGCCTTTGAGCTCACCTTGATCCACCAAGGTTTGTACCAGCGTGGTGGATAAGCCCAGCATCCGTGCGGCCTCAGCCGTGCTCAGAAATTGCGACTGTTTCTCATTGGCAGGTCTCATCGATGTGGTCGATGACTCCATCACGGCCATCGAAGAATGTTCGTCACCCATGGGGTTTCTCCTGGAATGTAGTTGGTGTTTTATCGCTCGCGCAGGGCTTGAGAGACGTTTTGCAAGGGGCGGAAGAGGTATTCCAAAACAGACTTTTGACCTGTTCGGATTTCGACGGTGGCGGTCATGCCGGGTGTTGGCGTGAGCTTGAGTCCGTTGCGAGCGCCTTCTGGTTCTTTGACGCGGATCATGATCCGGTACAAGCCTTCTTCAAGTTCCATGGGGTTGCCGGGTCTTTTTTGGCGTTCATCGCGCAAAGTGTCCGGGCTCAAGTGTTCGAGGACGCCGTCCAGGCCGCCGTACTTGTTGAAGTCATAAGCGGTGAGCTTGACCACAGCCTTTTGGCCCACCTTCAGGAAAGCCACTTCAGAGGGTTTCACATAGGCCTCGACCAGCATCTCGTCTTCGGTGGGCACAATTTCCAGGATGGGCTGGCCTGCCTGAATCACACCGCCAACGGTGGTGACTTGAACGTTCTTCACGACACCCTTCATGGGTGAGCGGATCGTGGTCCGTTTGAGTGCATCTTCGCGAGCCGATGCGTTTTCCTTGGTCTGAGAAAGCTCCGAGGCCACACGAACCAATTCGTTGTTGGCGTCGGTCAAATAGCGGTTTTGGCGCTCGGCACGCTGCCCCATCAATTCCGACTGTTGTCGGCGCAGTCGAAGCAACTCCACTTCGGACATCACACCCTGTTTGACCAGCGGTTCGGTCATGGCCAATTCGCGGCTGACCGCTGCCAAGGAAATATCCAGAGAGCGCAGCGATTCGGTCAAAGCCCGTTTGCGGGCGTTATAGGCCTGCGTTTCTTGTTGAATGAGTCCGACTTCATGGCGCACATCGTCCGGAAAAACCAAAGGCACACCATAGGCCTCTGATTTCAGCCGTGCGGCCAGTGCTGACAAGGACACGTACTTTTCCTGGGCTTCACGGTACACCGCACCAGAGCGCGCATCATCGATTTGCAGCAGGGTCTGGTTTTTTTCGACAATGCTGCCCTCCCGAACATACATTTCACTGAGCACGCCGGTATCCAGACTTTGGATCACCTGCTCGCGACTGGAAGGAATCACCTTGCCTTGACCGCGAGTGATCTCGTCGAGCTGAAACCAGCTGGCCCAAGCCAAAGCCAAGATCAAAGTCAGACCCGTGGCCCAGACCAGGATCTTACTGGCACGGCGTTCGTCTTCCTCAACGGTCGCAATCCCGAAACCGGAGGTGCCGAAACTTTTATCGCTCATGCTGCCGCTCCTTGTGGGCGAGGAGCATTGACATCAATGCCGCGCGACAGCTTGTCGATCATTTCCTGTTTGGGGCCCATGGCGACGCATTGGCCACCATCGATCACTGCGATGTGGTCGACCCACTCCAGCAGCTGCGGGCGGTGGGTGGACATGAGCAGGGTACGGCCGCGCAACCACTCCTTGAGCACGGCAATCACTCGGGCTTCGCTGTTTTGGTCCATGTTGGCTGTGGGCTCGTCCATGAAGACCAACTGCGGGTTGCGCAGCATCATGCGGGCAATCGACAGCAGTTGACGTTGACCGCCCGACAGGCCGCCACCGGCTTCGGTGATCGGCATGTCCAGGCCCAGGGGGTGGTTGGCCACGATGTCGTAGATGCCCAGTGCTTTGAGGACTTCGGCAATTCGGGTGTCATTGATCCAGCTGTCCGACAACACCAGGTTTTCACGCAAGGTGCCCATGAACAGCTGTGGGTCTTGACCCACATAGCCCATGCGGTTGCGCACTTCGGCGGGATCGATTTGCTGCATGTCAATGCCGTCGAGGCGGATGCCGCCCGCCTGGGGCGCGTAAAGGCCAGACATCAGGCGCAACAATGTGCTCTTGCCACTGCCCACGCGACCGAGCATGGCCACTTTCTGGCCCGCAGGGATGGACATGGAGACTTTCTTGATGACTGGAATCTTGTGCTGACCGGGGTAGGCAAATTCCAGGCCTTCTGCGTCCAGGTGGCCTTCAATCGATTCCGGCACCACATAGTTGCGACCATGCACACGGTCACGTGGGCGCTTGATCAGACCGTCGAGTGTTTCAAGGGACGACACTGCTTGTTGGTAGCGTGAGGCCAGTGACATCACGCTGGCCAGTGGTGAGATGGCTCGACCTGACAAAATCACTGAAGCGATCAAGCCACCCAGGGTCAACTGGTTGGCGTGGATCATGTAAACGCCACCGACCACCATGACCACTGTGACCAATTGCTGGATGGCGGTCGTCAGGCCCATGATCCAGTTGGTCAGACTCCGGATCTTTTTGTAAGAGTCGGCGCCAGCCAGGTTGGACACTTCCCAGCGGCGCTGCAGATAGCTTTCGGCGTTGTGGGCCTTGAGCAGTTCCAGGTTCAGCACCGATTCGACCAACACGCTTTGCTTGTCGCCCGACTCTTTCATGTTCTCGCGCATCGCCTTCATCAAAGGCTTTTGCGAATACAAGCCGACACCCAGCAAAATCGGGACAACTGCAGCTGGCACCAGCGCCAAAGGTCCGGAGACGATGGCGATCAAGGCCAGGTACATCAGCACAAAAGGCATGTCAGCCAGCAGCACCAGCGACGACGACGAGAAGAAGTCGCGCAGCGACTCGAAGTCGCGCATGGAGCTGGCAAAAATGCCCACCGATTGCGGGCGATGCTCCAAGCGGATGGCCATGATCTCGCGCAGCAAGGTGGCGTTGATGGCCAGATCGGCTTTTTTGCCGCCCAGGTCCACCAAGCGCGCCTTGAGCCAGCGCATGATGAACTCCATCACGATGGCGATCGATGTGCCAATGGCCAGCGTCCACAGCGACGAATAGGCCTGCGTGGGCACCACGCGGTCGTACACATTCATCGTGAAGAACACGGACGCCAAAGTCAGGATGTTGGCCACCACCGTGGCGACCATGGACTCCACATAAAAGTGACGGAAGCGCCACAAGGTGTCCCAAAACCAGCTGAAGGCTTTGCCGTGCATCGGCGCCAAAGTCTGGTCATGGCGCTTAGGGGCCACTTTGACGGCCAGCACTTCGGGGCGAGCCAGTGCTTGCAACTCTGACAGCGCTACACGCTGAATGTCCATGCCCGTGTGTGCCCACAACACGACGGCTTCGTTGCCTTCAATAGCACGAACAACACAGGCGCGGCCATCCATGAGCGGCATCAGAACAGGCAAAACATACGCAGGAACTTCGTTGATCTTGATGCGTGACCAAGCCGCCATCAGGCCATGTTTGTGTGCCAAATCAGGGTATGCAGCCAAGGGCACGCGGCCGCGTTCGTCAAGTGCAAAACCAGCTCTCAGCACTTGCATGTGAACTGGGCGGTCCAGTAATTTGGCAGCCATCGCCAGGCACATCAGCATGGGATCGGCCATAACGTCGATGCCTGCAGGAGCAGGGCGAGGCGCTTGGGCGCTGGGTAATAAGGAAATCAGGTCAGCCATGGGAATCAATTCTTTGAATCAGGTGTCTTGAACGACTCGGGCAGCGTGACTGTGCCGGGTTCAGACGAGAAGCGCTTGGCCAAGTCGCCCGTAGCGGCCAAGAGTCGCACGCGTGCGATGCGTTCATCATGGAAGGCGGCACGCGCTGCACTGCGGTAGTTGAATGAGTCGGCCTGGATGTTCAGCAGATCAAGAAGCGAGCGGCGTGCAACGCGAAATTGCTTGCGGTAACCTTCCACCACTTTGTCGCCCACATCCGATTGTGAGGATCCGACCCCTGCGCGTGAGTTTGCCGAGGCCCATTCTTGCCAAGCCAACGCTGCTTTTTCTCGAGCCAACAAGCGCGCTTCTTCCAGCGCGAATTGGGCGGCTTTGAGTTGACCTTGTGCGGCTTCTACGGTGGCGGCCGTTGCTCCGCCTGTGAACACGGGCGCATTGAGTTGCAATTGGGTAAAGGTCTCAAAGCGCAGGGTGTTGGCGTTGTATTGACGTGACATCGCTGCGTCCAGGGTCGGCCAGTACTGCCCTTTGGCCATTCTCACGGCGGCTTCAGCGGCGGCGACTTGGGCTTTGTACTGCGCAATGCTTGGCAGATCGTCATTGACACGCTCCACCGCCGCGGCAAGACTCATAGGGATCTGTCCTAGGACACCGTTGTCTGCCACGACGGCGTCCAGCCCCACGGGGCGCGCATCCATGTCGTCCACCCAGAATCTGCGCAGTTTTTGCATAGCTTGAGCCAAGTCGGCTTTGCGCTGTTGCAATGCCAGCGACGCGTTCTCTAGGCGCACCAAGGCTTGTTCGTAGTCAATGCGTCGTCCGGTATCGACCTGGGCAATTTTCTGAATATCGTCCAACGTTTCCCGGTGTGAATTCAGATTGCGAACCGACAGGCCGTACAAATCGGCTGTTTTGTCCCAGTTCAAGTAAGCCTCCGCAGCTTGCTGGGCCACATCTTCAAGTGTGCCATCGCGTTGCAGTTCTGCTGCCTTGGTCAAGGCTTCTGCGCGGTTGGCTTCTGCTTCAATCTTGCCGCCAGACCACAGATTCAGCTTGGCTGTGGGTGATATCGAACTGCGGCCTACGGAAGAGGGAATCGATCCGGATGCATACTGGTTGCCATAAGCGGTGACCCCGATTTGTGGTTGGTGCGCACTTCTGGCGCGGGCGATGTCCGACTGCGCGGCCTGAGCCTTGGCGTTCGCTGTTTGAATCGATGGATAGACCTGCAACGCACGTTCGACCACTTGCGGCAATGTTTGAGCTTTTGAATGGCCAAAGCTCAAACTGCATGCACATGCCAAAAAGACCAGTTTCATCTTCTCTGTGCTGCACGGGATGTGCATCACAAAGGACCGAAACAGATGGATCGATTTTTGACGAAGAAGTGGATACATCAGGAGGTAATTGAAAATTACGTTAAAAACGCAATTTTCGACATGGGGGCTTGTTTGTAAATCCGCCAACTGGCGTACGCCAATTGGCGGATTTGAAAAAGATGGCACAAAACTGACCTTTAAATAGCTCTTCACAAGAAATTCATTAGATATGATGTTAATTTGTTTATTCGTTAAAGAATTCTTTGGTTGTAAAACAATGTAACTTATACATCTTATTTTGTTGGTCAGTAGATGGATGCAGAAATTTCAAAAAGTAAATAAATCTCGATATTTGTTAAATTCGTTGAATTTAGTTCCAAGCTGAATGGCGTCGTGAATTCAGATGAAGAAAATAATTCAATGGTGACGTTGATGAATGTCCATATCAAGAGAAGAAACTGTTGTTTCTGCTCTTTGTCCCACACTTGACCGAGTGTTTTTTGCCGCTACCCACACAATGCCTGGATGCAAAACATCCGATCTCCCCTTCAGGCGCAAGTGGTGCAGTGGCTCGTTCAGGTGGGCGACGCGGTGGCCGCAGGCGATGTGCTGGTCAATGTGGAAGCCATGAAAATGGAGCACGAAATCCGGGCACCGCATGCGGGCTGCCTGGGTGAGCTGTACTTTCAGGCGGGTGAGGCGGTCAACGAGGGCGAGGCTCTGGGCACTTTGCAGCCTATCGCTGCAGCCGATGCGGTACATGCAGCTGCACACGATGCGTCACCGCCGGCCCATACAGTGGCCAGTTCAGCACCCAGCACCACACTGGACCCTCAGGCGCCACGCGCCGATCTGCAGCAACTGCAAACGCGCTTGGCTTTTACGCACGATGCGCAGCGCCCCGAAGCCGTGGCCAAGCGCCATGCCCTGGGTTTGCGCACGGCGCGCGAGAACATCGCCGACCTGTGTGACGCGGGCAGTTTCATCGAATACGGCGCCTTGGCCGTGGCCGCGCAAAGCCGCCGCCGCTCGGCGGACGACCTGATGCGCAACACCCCGGCCGACGGCATGGTCACCGGCATCGGTCAGATCCTAGGGCGGCGCGTGGTGGTCATGGCGTACGACGCGACGGTGCTGGCTGGCACGCAGGGCATGCGCAACCACCAAAAGACCGACCGCATGCTGGGCATCGCGCTGCAAAACAACTTGCCGGTGGTGTTGTTTGCCGAGGGCGGTGGCGGCAGACCGGGCGATGTGGACGTGGCCATCGTGGCCGGACTCAACCTCACGACGTTTGCCGCCTTTGCCCGGCTCAATGGCCGCGTGCCGGTGGTGGGCGTGGTGGCGGGGCGCTGCTTTGCGGGCAACGCGGCTTTCCTCGGTTGCTGCGACGTGGTCATCGCGACGAAAGACAGCAACATCGGCATGGGCGGCCCGGCCATGGTCGAAGGCGGCGGCCTGGGTGTCTTCAAACCCGAGCAGATCGGCCCCAGCCATGTGCAGCACGGCAATGGCGTGATCGATGTGCTGGTGGACGACGAAGCGCAAGCCGTGGCGGCGGCCCGGCATTACCTGTCGTTTTTTCAAGGCGCGCCAAGCGATTGGCAAGCGCCACCGGCACAGGCTTTGCGCCAGGTGGTGCCCGAAAACCGCTTGCGGGTGTACGACACCCGCGCGGCCATGCAAGGCATCGCCGATGTGGACAGCCTGTTGATGCTGCGCACCGGTTTTGGCGTAGGCATCCACATCGCGTTGTGCCGCATCGAAGGCCGTCCTGTGGGCATGCTGGCCAACAACCCCTCGCACCTGGGCGGTGCGATTGATGCCGATGCCGCCGACAAAGCGGCCCGCTTCATGCAGTTGTGCAATGCGCACGGGCTGCCGATCGTGAGCCTGGTGGACACCCCCGGCTTCATGGTGGGGCCAGACATGGAAGAAAAGGCGCAGGTGCGGCACGTCTCGCGCATGTTCATCGCGGCAGCGCATTTGCGGGTGCCTTATTTGAGCGTGGTCTTGCGCAAGGGCTATGGCCTGGGCGCGATGGCCATGACGGCGGGCGGTTTTCACGAGCCGCTGTGCAATGTGGCCTGGCCCACCGGCGAGTTCGGCGCCATGGGCCTCGAAGGCGCGGTGCGTCTGGGTTACCGCAAAGAACTCGAAGCGGTGCCCGAAGGCCCCGAGCGCGAGGCCTTGTTCGACCAGTTGCTGGCCCAGCAATACGACAACGGCAGCGCCATCCACATGGCCAGCACACTGGAGATCGATGCCGTCATCGACCCCGCAGACACCCGCCAGTGGCTGGTGGCGGGTTTGCAGTCAGGCCGGGTGGCGCCAGCCGCAGGGCCTTTGTCGATCGATACCTGGTGAAGCGCACCCTGTAGGCACTGCACCCTGTGCGCGATTCAGGCGCTGTGGGTGCTCAGGCATCGCGCACAGGGTGCGGCTCCTGCTGGGCCAGGTACCCGATGATGTCGGCCTTTATTGCGCTTGAAAACCACTGGCCTTGATGATGCGGGCCCAGGTGGCGGTGTAGGCTTTTTCGCGGGCGCCCAGTTGCAGGGGCGTCATGTGGCCCACTGTGAGGCCCATGGCGGTCAGGTGCGCTTTCACATCGGCTTGGGCCAGCACTTTGGCCACGGCGTCCGAGGTGCGGTCGATCACGGCCTTGGGCGTGCCCGCGGGCGCGAAGATGCCGTAGTAAGGCAGGTCTTCAAAACCGCTCAGGCCCAGTTCGGCAAAAGTGGGCACATCGGGTAAGAGCGCTTGGCGGTCCTTGCCCAGCAAGGCGACCATGCGGATTTTGCCCGCCTTGTGGTTTTCGATGAAGTCGGGCACCGAGGCCACGCCTGCCGCGATCTGGTTGCCCAGCATGTCGGCCATCATGGGGGCGCTGCCGCGGTAAGGCGCAGCGGCCAGGTCGAGCTTGTATTTCTCGCCGATCACCTTGACCAAAAATTCAGGCACTGACGCAGGTGCGGGCACGCCCACCGTGTCTTTGCCCTTGGCTTTGACCCAAGCCACATACTCGTTGAACGATTTGGCGGGCGTGCCGCCCGACATGGCCAGGCCGTTGACGAAGGTGGCAAAGCCGGCCACTGGTGTGAAGTCCTGGGCGGGGTTGAAACCGGGGTTCTTGACCACTTGCGGCAGGATCGAGATGGTGTGGTCGTGTGACAGGAAGAGCACTGTGCCGTCAGCTGGCGCTGCCTTCAGGGCCTGGGCGGCGATCTGGCCACCGGCACCGGCCTTGTTTTCGACGATCACGTTGGCGCCCAGAGGCTCTTTGAGTTTTTCAGCCAGCAAACGCGCAATCGCATCGGTGCCGCCGCCGGGCGGGAAACCCACCATCAGCTTGATGGTGGTGTCGGCCTGTGCCAGGCTGCCCAGCAACAGGCTGCTGAGGGCCAGGGCTTGAACGAGACGGCGGCGTGCGGGTTTGAAAAAAGTCATGAAGGGCTCCGGGGGCAGGTGTTGATCTGTCGAATCTATCACTTGCGTGGGGCTCAGATCTTGGGCACGCGCGCAGGCAGCACCGTGCCCACACACTCACCAAAACCAATGCGCGCTGCGCCTTCGCGCTCGCACCAGCCGCGCAGCACCACGCTGTCGCCATCTTCCAGCCAGGTGCGTTGCTCGCCGCCCGGCAAGGCAATCGGGTTCTTGCCACCGGTGGTCAGCTCGATCAGAGCGGCAGCTTGGTCCAGCGTGGGGCCTGACAAGGTGCCGCTGCCGAACAGATCGCCCGGCTGCAGGTTGCAGCCGTTCACGGTGTGGTGCGTGACCATTTGCGCCACCGTCCAGTAAGCGTGGCGGTAGCTGGTGCGGCAGATGCTGGCATCGGCTTGTCCGTCTTCACGCATCTTGGGCGTTTGCAGGCCCACCTGCAGTTGGATGTCGAACGCGCCTTCGGCCCTGTTGGCCGCTGAGTCCAGATAGGCCATGGGCTGCGGGTCGCCTTCAGGGCGGGTGAAGGCCACACGGTAAGGGGCCAGTGCTTCGAGTGTCACCACCCAAGGTGAAACGGTGGAGGCGAAGTTCTTGGACAGGAAGGGGCCGAGCGGTTGGTATTCCCAACCCTGGATGTCGCGGGCCGACCAGTCGTTGAGCAGGCAGATGCCGAAGACATGGTCTTCGGCTTCGGTGATGCTCACCGGTTCACCCAAAGCGTTGCCACTGCCAATGAAGATGCCCAGCTCCAGCTCGATGTCCAGCCGCTTGCAGGGGCCGAACGAGGGTTCGGTGGTACCGGGCGGTAGGGTCTGGCCCACCGGACGGGGGAACTGCTGACCCGAGATGCCAATGCTCGATGCACGGCCGTGGTAACCGATGGGCACCCATTTGTAGTTGGGCAGCAGCGGGTTGTCGGGACGGAACTGTTTGCCGATGTTGGTGGCGTGGTAGACCGAGGTGTAGAAGTCGGTGTAGTCGCCAATGCGGGCGGGCACGTCGTATTCGGCCTCGGCTTGCGGCACCAGGCAGGCTTGCAATGCGGCTTGTTCGGCAGCGCCTTCGCGCAGGGCACGCGACAGGGCCAGGCGCAAGGCGCTCCAGGCCGAGGTGCCCAGCGCCATCAGGGCGTTGAGTTTGTCTTGTGCGCCCGCTTGTGCGGCGGCAGCGGCATCGCCTGTGAAGATGCCTGCTTTGGCCACAGCGGCCAAGTCCAGGATCTGGTCGCCAATGGCCACGCCACAGCGGAAGGATTCGCCAGCGCCCTTGCGGCGGAACACGGCAAACGGCAGGTTCTGGATGGAGAAGTCGGTGTCGCTGGCGTTGGCCGAGGCCACCCAGCTTTTCAGGTTGGCGTCATGGGTTTCGTTCAGTTGTGTCATGGTTGTCTCGTCGTGCTGTCGATGTTCAAAGGTCTTGCAAGGCGGTATTGACCTGCTGCTGGAATTGCGCTTCATTGCCCAGCGCGTTGGCCTGGAGCAAGGCGAGTTTCACCAGAAACAGCTCGGCCTTGTCCGGGCCCGCCTGGTCGATGGCGGTGGCCAGTGCATCGTAGACGGTTTCGAGGCCGCCAATCGTCAGTGTTGTGTCGGTCATGGGCATTCCTTATTGCGGCAGAGCGGTGTTCAGGGCAGCTTGCAGGCGCGTGGCGTCCAGCGTGAGCCAGCGTGCGCAGATGTGCTGGTCGGGGCGCAGCAAATACGCCCCGCCGCTGGCGGGCACGCCATAACGCTCACGCAAGTGACCATCGGCATCGGGCAGGGTTTGGTCGGCACCACTCACAGCTTGAACGCAACCGATGGCGATCACGTTCAAGGGCATGCCGTTTTGCCGCACGGCCTTGATCACTTGTTGCAGCGCCTCGGGTACGGCAGGCGCGTCGGTGAAGTAGAGCAGGTCAAAGCCGCCGCCCAGGTGGTCAAGCAAAAAGTCATTGGCGCCCAGGCGCACGTTTTGCGGCGGTGCACCGTGTGCAGGACCGGTCTTGAACAAGCCGTTGTCGTCGCCCGTGCTGTTGAGCATGGAGTGGCTGTATTCGTGCGGCCGCGAGGTGCGCCAGTGGTACAGCGGCCGCACAAAGTCCTGCGTGAGCGAGAGCGACAGCACCGCGTCACGCAGCAAGCGAAAGCCCCGGCTGGGCGGCGCCATGAAGCGGGTGCTCTTGCCCGCTTCGGTGATGATCTCGCGGGCCGCACCCACGCGTTCGGCGCTGTGGTTGGCCAGCAGCTTTGTGCTGGCCAGCCCTTTGACCACGAAGGCCAGATGCCAGCCCAGCGATTGCGCGTCCTGAAAGGCCGTGTTGGCCCCGCGCACACCAAAGATGGGCAGCAGGTGCGCCGCATCGCCGGTGAAGATGACGCTGCCGTGCACGAAGTCGGGCAGCGTGAGCGTGCGGGCCGAGTAGACCGAAGACCAGTCCATCTCCCACTTCAATCCGGCGTGGCCGATCATGGCCAGCTGCGCGTCTATGCGGGCTTTGAGCGATTCGGGGCGCAGCGCCTCTTCGGGTGTTTCGCCCGGGGGCAGCTGGTAGTCCACGCGCCAGATGCCGTTGGGCTCGCGGTGCATCAGGATGGTGTTGCCAGGGTTCCACTCGGGGTCAAAAAAGGCCAAGCGCTCGGTGGGATAGGGCAGGTCGATCTTGATGTCCGCGATCACGAAAAAGCCTTCGTAGGAGGCGCCTTCCATTTGCAGATTCATCGCTGTGCGAATGCCCGAGCGCCCCCCGTCGGCGGCCACCACCCAGTCACTCACGAGCGTGTAAAGGCCTTCGGGCGTGTCGACTTCCAGTTGTGCGTAGCTGTCTTTTTGCACCACGGCGTTGACCTTGTTGCCCCAGCGGAAGTCGATCAGCGGATTGGCTTTGCAGGCGTCGTGCAGGTACTCCTCTATGAACTGCTGCTGCACGTTGATGATCGGGAAGAAGCGGTCATCGGCATCGTGGGGTGCTTCCATGCGGAACACGCGCTGACCTCGGTAAAACGAATTGCCAAAACGCCAGGGCAAGCCGCCTGCGGTCATGCGGTCGGCCACGCCGACCTGCTGCAGAATTTCCATCGAGCGGCGCGTGAAACAGATCGCCCGGCTGCCTTGCGAGAACTGCAGTTCGGCGCTCAGCACCACGCTGGGCACGCCGTGGCGGGCCAGCTCCAGTGCGGTGACCATGCCTGCCGGGCCAGAGCCCACGACCACGACTTTTTGGCGGTCTTGCTTCGGGTGAGCCGAAGCCAGCCAAGGTTGGAAGACTTCGTATTGGTAATAAATCGAAGGACGGGCTTCGGTGCTGGGGGTGTGCATGGGGATGTCGTGTGGAGGGGTCAGCGGGGACGGGAAGCTTGGGCAACGCCCGGACGGGAGACTTGAGCAACGCCCGGACGGGCGTGGGCAATCAGTCGGTCGAACATGGCGCTCAATGTGGCTTGTTCTTTGACGCTCAGGCACCCAAAAATGTCTTCGTTGCGTTGGGCGACCATGTCCATGGCGCTCTTGAAGATCTTGCGCCCGGCTGGTGTGAGCGTGAGCACCACACTTCGGCCATCGTCCGGGTGGTCCGCCTTGAGCACCAGGCCCTGGTCCACCAGCGCCTGTGCAGCGCGGCTGGCCTGGCCTTTGTTGAGGTTGGCTTTTTCGGCCAGCTCCTTGACCGACAAAGGCTCGAAGGTGCCAATCGTCGTCAAGCACCGCCCGTCGCTCATCGACAGGCCGGTGCGCTCTGGGTAGACCGACTGGCTGTCCGCATCGGTCAGTTTGTGCAGTTGGTGCAGACGGTAGGTCAGCGTGCGGTCAAGGGGTGTGGACATGCGGAGCTTTGATGTCGAATGAGGCCGCATCTTAAACCGATATGGTTGTGAGCGCAACCAGTTGGGTGGCCTGTCCCCGCATGGACAAGAGAGGTGCGAAAAAAAAGCCTGAGGGTCACTCAGGCTTTTAAGGGGGCAGGTTCAGAAACGTTCCAGCTCCGGGTGCTTGATCGTCCCGGCCCGCACCAGCATCTTGCCGTACTCGGCACAGCGGTTCAGGGTTGGGATCACTTTGCCGGGGTTGAGCAGGCCTTGCGGGTCGAAGGCGCGCTTGACGGCGAACATTTGTTCGTTTTCTTCGGCGCTGAACTGCACGCACATGCTGTTGACCTTCTCGATGCCCACGCCATGCTCGCCTGTGACCGTGCCGCCCATGGCCACGCTGGTCTCCAGGATGTCGGCGCCAAACAGCTCGCAGCGGTGCAGTTGGTCGGGGTCGTTCGCATCAAACAAAATCAGCGGGTGCAGGTTGCCGTCGCCCGCGTGGAACACGTTCAGGCAACGCAGTGCATATTTCTCTTCCATCTGTTGAATGGCTTGCAGGATGTCGGCCAGGCGCTTGCGCGGGATGGTCGAGTCCATGCACATGTAGTCGGGGCTGATGCGGCCAGACGCCGGGAAGGCGTTTTTGCGACCGCTCCAAAACTTCATGCGCTGGGCTTCGTCGCGACTCACGGTGATGGCGGTCGCGCCGCAGTTGCGCAGCACTTCGCTCATGCGGCCGATTTCTTCTTCCACCTCTTCGGGCGTGCCGTCGCTCTCGCACAGCAAAATCGCTGCCGCGCTCAGGTCGTAGCCCGCGTGCACAAAGTCTTCCACCGCGATGGTCATGGGCCCGTCCATCATCTCCAGACCGGCCGGGATGATGCCCGCCGCGATGACGGCCGCCACCGCGTCACCGGCTTTGCGCACATCGTCAAAGCTGGCCATGATGCAGCGGGCCAGTATGGGCTTGGGCACCAGTTTGACGGTGACTTCGGTGGTCACGGCCAGCATGCCTTCGCTGCCCACCAGCACGGCCAGCAGGTCGTAGCCCGAGGTGTCGAGCGCGTCACTGCCAAACTCGATCGGATCGCCGTCGATGGTGAAACCACGCACCTTGAGAACGTTGTGTACCGTCAAGCCGTATTTGAGGCAGTGCACACCGCCCGAGTTTTCGGCCACGTTGCCGCCAATCGTGCAAGCGATTTGGCTGGACGGGTCGGGCGCGTAATACAGGCCATGGGGCGCCGCCGCATCGCTGATGGCCAGGTTGCGCACGCCGCACTGCACGACGGCGGTGCGGCTGACCGGGTCCACGGTCTTGATCTGGTTGAAGCGCGCCATGGACAAGGTTACGCCCAAGCGGTGCGGCATGGCACCGCCCGACAGGCCCGTGCCCGCGCCGCGGGCTACCACGGGCACTTGCAGGGCGTGGCAGGCCTTGAGCACGGCTTGCACCTGCGCTTCGGTCTCGGGCAGGGCCACCACCAAAGGTCGCTCGCGGTAGGCGGTCAGGCCGTCGCACTCATAGGGCGTGGTGTCCTCGGGGGTGTAGAGGATGGCGTCTTGCGGCAGCACACGGCCGAGGGCCTGCACCACGGCGCGTTGGCGCTCGGCACGTTCGGTGGCGGTCAGTTCGCGGGTTTCGGCGGGGGTGTTGGCAATCATGGCATGCAAGACCTAGAAAGTAGTGCCTCACTGTAAGCGCAAGCTTGGTGCCTTGGGCTGAAGAATCTTTGAGGGAGTTGTGAATTTCAGGAGCTGCCATGTCGGAGCTGAAGCTCCGACCTACGGGAAGACGCATGCCGCCGTCACCCCGGACGAAGATCCGGGGTCCAGGTGCCCGCAACCCCCAACGCATGGATGCCGGGTCAAGCCCGGCATGACGGGGGAGGGGCGCAGGGAGCCGCAAAGGCCGACGTTGTAAGTCGGTGGCTTTAGCCCCGACATGTTCGTGCCGTCAGGCCAGCGCGCTTTTGAGCCAGTCAGCAAAGGTGGCGCATTCCCAGCGTTCCATGGTGCCGGTGCGCCAGCACAGGTAGTGGGCATGGGGGCTGGGCACGCTGCGGTCAAACAGGCGCACCAATTGGCCGTTTTCCAGCCAGGGCGCGCCCAGCTTGGTGCGGATCAGACCGATCCCCAGGCCTTGGGCGGCGGCGTCGCACATCAGGCCGATGTCGTTGAAGGACGAGCCTTCGATGGGTTCTGGCCAGTCGAGGTCGTGCGCGGCAAACCAGGTGCGCCAGGGCTCCAGCGGGCTGCGCAGCAGGGGCTGGCCTTGCAGGTCTTCCACGCTGGTGAAGGGGCCGTTCTCGCGCAGCCAGGCGGGCGAGGCCAGAGGCGTGACTTCGTCCTTGGCCAGGCAGACGTGCTCCACGTCCGAATAGCGCCCGGTGCCAAAGCGCACGGTCAGGTCGGCATCTTCGGCCACCACGTCCAGCAGCGGGATGCTGACCTGCATGGTGATGTCGATCTCGGGGTAGGCGTCCAGAAAGTGCTTCAGGCGCGGCATCAGCACCGAGCGGGCAAAGGTGGGCGTGACCGCCAGGCGCAGCTTGCGGCGCCCGGGCGTGTTGCTGGCGCTGGGAAAGCGTTGCAGCGACACCAGGCCTTCGCGCACATGCGCCAGGTATTCGATGCCTTCGGTGGTGAGCGAGAAATCGGCCCGGCCAAACAGCTTGGTGCCGATGATTTGTTCCAGCTGTTTGACGCGGTGGCTCACCGCGCTGGGCGTCACGCACAATTCTTCGGCCGCCTGCGTCACGCTGCGCAAACGCGCCAGCGCCTCGAAGGTCAACAGGCACTGGATGGGCGGGATGCGCGAGGTGGCCGACATGGTCATTATTTGAAAATCACAGTTTTGTGGCCGTTGATCAGCACGCGGTGTTCGCTGTGCCACTTCACAGCGCGGGCCAGCACCTGGCTTTCGGTGTCGCGGCCCAGGGTGGTCAGGTCTTCGACGGTCTTGCTGTGGTCCACGCGGGCCACGTCTTGCTCGATGATCGGGCCTTCGTCCAGGTCGGCCGTCACATAGTGTGCAGTGGCGCCGATCAGCTTCACGCCCCGGTCGTGTGCCTGGTAGTAAGGCTTGGCGCCTTTGAAGCTGGGCAAAAAGCTGTGGTGGATGTTGATGGCGCGACCGGCCAGTTTGCGGCACAGGTCGTCGGAGAGGATCTGCATGTAACGCGCCAGCACCACCAGCTCGGCGCCTTCGGCCTGGATGATTTCGTACTGGCGGGCTTCGGCCTGCGCCTTGTTGTCCTTGGTCACCGGGATGTGGTGAAAGGGCACGTTGTAGCTGGCCGCCAGTTGGTAAAACTCGCGGTGGTTGCTCACGATGGCGCGGATGTCCAGGGGCAGCAGGCCGCTCTTCCAGCGGAACAGCAGGTCGTTCAGGCAGTGGCCTTCCTTGCTGACCATGAGCACGGTGCGCATGGGCTGGGTGGTGGCATGCAGGTCCCACTTCATGTCAAAGGTCTGGGCAAAAGCCGACCATTGCGCATTCAGGCTGTCGCCATCGATCTGGTCACACGCAAACTGCACCCGCATGAAAAACAGACCGGTGTCGTGGTCGTTGTACTGCGCCGCTTCTTCGATGTTGCCGCCGCGCTCCAGAAGGAAACCCGACACGGCATGCACGATGCCGGTGCGGTCAGGGCAGGAGAGGGTCAGGATGTAAGTCGTGGTCATGGCAGTGCGGTGTGGTGCTGGGCCCCTAAAGGGTTGGACACAGCGGATTCAGGACGGGCTCTATTGTAGAGAGGGCGGGGCTTGTCGCCTGCGGGCGCAGGCCGAGGGCCTTTGCGGTGTGTGGGGCCTTAAACTGGCGGACTGAACGCAGCCTAAAGGAGTTTTTGCCGTGGCCCAGACCGACTTCAACATGGACAACCAGTGGTTGCCCTTCACCCCCAACCGCACTTTCCGCAACGACCCCCGGGTGTTTGTGGGCGCCGAGGGCATGCACTTCACCACCCACGACGGCCGCAAGGTGATCGACGGCATCTCCAGCCTGTGGTGTGTGGGCGCGGGCCACAACCGCAAGCCGATCAACGAAGCCATCAAAAAGCAGCTTGACACGCTGGACTACGCCACGGCCTTCCAGGCCAGCAACGACAAGGCCTTCAAGGCGGCCGAGATGATCGCCGCCATGGCGCCGGGCGACCTGAACAAGGTGTTGTTTTGCAACTCGGGGTCAGAAGCGGCCGACACCGCGCTGAAAGTGGCGCTGGCCTACCACCGCGCCCGGGGCGAAGGCCACCGCAACGTGTTCATCGGCCGTGAAAAGGGTTACCACGGCGTGAACTTTGGCGGCATGAGCGTGGGCGGCCTGCCTGCCAACCGCAAGGTGTATGGCGCGCAGCTGCTGCCGCGTGTGGACCACATGCGTTTCATCCACGACCCAGTGAACCACGCCTACATCCACCATGAAGAACCCGTGTGGGCCGAAGACCCGCTGCTGGAGCTGGAAAACCGCATCCTGGTGCTGCACGACCCGAGCAACGTGGCGGCGGTGATCGTCGAACCCATCGCGGGCAGTGCAGGCTGGTACATCCCGCCCAAGGGCTATGTCAAGCGCCTGCGTGAGATTTGCGACAAGCACGGCATCTTGCTGATTTTTGACGAGGTGATCACCGGCTTTGGTCGTTTGGGCGTGAACTTTGGCGCCGACTACTACGGCGTGGTGCCCGACATGCTGAACTTTGCCAAGGCGGTGACCAACGGGGTGATCCCGCTTGGCGGCGTGATCTGCCGCGACTTCATCTACGACGCGATGATGAACGCCAACGCGCCCGAACATGCCATCGAGTTCTTCCACGGCTACACCTATTCCGGCCATCCGGTGGCTTGCGCGGCGGCCATTGCCACGCTGGACTTGATGAAGGAAGAAAACCTGTTCGCCCGTGCGGGCCAGCAAGGCAAGGTGTTGGGCGATGCCATGCACAGCGCCCTGAAAGGCCTGCCCAATGTGATCGGCATCCGCACACTGGGCTTGGCTGGGGCGGTGGAGCTGGCCAGCATCGCGGGCGCGCCCGGCAAGCGGGCTTATGACATCTTCATGGACTGCTTCCACAAAGGCGTGTGGATCCGTCCCGCAGGCGAAAACCTGGTGATCTGCCCGCCTTACATCGTGGAAGACGCGCACATCGACCAGATCGTGCAGACCTTGGCCGACAGCATCCGCCGGCATGCGTGAGCGGTCCCGCATGGGGGCTTGGGGCCGCGTGGCGGCCACGCTGTTGGCCGCGTGGTGCGCCGCGCAGCTGTGCTTGTGGCTGCACACGCCCATCCCCTGGATGCTGGGGCCTTTGATCGTCACGGCGCTGGCGTCCATGTCGGGCTTGCCCACACGCAGCTCGGGCTGGCTGCGCAATGCAGGTCAGTGGGTGATCGGTGTGGCTTTGGGCCTGTATTTCACGCCCCAGGTCAGCGCCTTGGTGGTCAGCCTGTGGTGGGCGATCGTGTTGGCCATTGCCTGGGCCTTGTTGTTGGGCGCCTTGTTCGGCATGTGGCTGCACCGCCAGCACGCGGCGGATTTTGCGCATTTGTCGCCGCGCGCTTTGCGGGCCACCACGTATTTCTCCAGTGCGATTGGCGGGGCCTCCGAGATGACCTTGCTGTCCGAGCCGCATGGTGCCCGGACCGATTTGGTGGCGGCGGCGCACAGCGTGCGGCTGCTGTGTGTGGTCATCGCTGTGCCCTTTGCCATGCAGTGGGCGCAGCACCGCTGGGGCTTGCACGTCGATGCGAGCTTGTTGCCCGGCCCACGGATCGCGCAATGGCCAGGCTTGCTGTGGCTGGCGCTGGCCACCGCCGCCGGTGCGGGCGCGATGGTGTTGGTCAAACGCACCAACCCCTGGTTCATGGGGCCTTTGCTGGTGTCGATGGGCTTGACCCTCTCGGGCGTGGAGTGGTCAGCGGTGCCCAATGGCTTGTCGAATGCTGCGCAGCTGGTGATCGGCATCAGCCTGGGCGTGCGCTTTCGCCGCGAATTCATCCACACGGCGCCCCAATGGTTGCTGTCGGCGGCGGGCGGAACTTTTCTGATGATGGCCCTGTCTTTGGGCTTTGGCCTGCTGATGGCCTGGCTGACCGGTTTGCACCCCGCGACCTTGATCTTGGGTACTGCGCCTGGTGGTATTGCCGAGATGGCGATCACCGCCAAAGTCTTGCAGCTGGGCGTGCCGGTGGTGACGGCGTTTCAGGTGTGTCGCCTGGTGGCGGTGCTGTTGCTGGTGGGGCCGCTGTTCCAGTGGGTGGCTGCCCATGAAAAAACCGCCTGACGGCGGTTTTTTGCAGGTCGGCCAGGTTTCAGTGCACCACGACAGGCTGCTGGGCCAGGCCGGTGTAGCCTTCCAGCGTGTCTTCCACTTCTTCTTGCGTCGGCGTGTGTTGTTGCCAGGCCTGGATTTGTTGCTGGAACATTTCGGCCCAAGAGCCGTCCAGGTAGACCTCTTTGCCTGAGCGTTTGTCCACGATTTCAAAACCATGGCGCTCCAGCATCGGCTTGCTGGTGGCGGGTGCGGCTTCTGCAGGCGCGTTGGCCAGCAGGTGCATCACGGCAAAGGTTTCGGATTCGTACAGCAGGTTCATGGTTTCATTCTCCCTTAACTTCTGTAGCTCAGGTGGGGCTTTTTGAATGCACTTCAAGGTGGTGTGGCTTTTTCTGTGGCGGGCAATGCCGCCAGCGTATCGTGGCCACGCAAATTCAGATCGATGAAGCTGCCGCTGATTTGTGTGATGCGAATGCGCACAGGCAGCCAGTTGTGCTCAGCGGCGACCCAGAACTCGACTTTGGCGTCGAACCGGTTGCGTGGCTGACACACCCATTTGACGGTGTTGAGCGACTTCCCATCCACCGTCAGTGTTTCGTTTTGCTCGAAAGTGAGCAGCCAGGGCAAGGCGTCGCGCAGGGTGACCGTCTGAATTTGCAAACGGCTACCGGGCGTGAAGCGTTCGGGTGAGCCGGCCATGGCAGCGGCCAGCTGCACATACAGGCTGATCTGGTCCTGTGCCCCTGCGATCAAAGGTACTTCGGGCGCGTTGCTGCTGAAGACGATGCGGTTTTTCTCGCGGTCGAAATGCGAAGCGCGCTCGCCTCGCCAGCTGTCTGAAAAGCGCCGAGGGGCCAGGCCTGCTGCGGTGATGTCGCCCACACTGCGCCAATGGCGCGAGCCCACCAAAAAGGCCTTGACCGACAGGGCCAGGGCATAGGCCTGGTCGTTGTGCTGCCAATTGAGCTCGCCGCTAGCGTAGTAGGTCAGGCCTTTTTCCTGGCCCGTCAAGTCGTAGCGCAGCAAGCTGGATGGCGGCAAGGCGCCCAGAGGAATGTGCGGCAGCACTTCGGCGGGCGGCAAGGACACGCTCGGCTCGCTGGCTGTAGTGGTGGCTGGGGCAGTGGCTGTGACCGGTGGTGCTTCAGGCGTGGCAGGTGTTTGGGGCGCAGCTTCGCTGGTCTGCACGGGCTCTGCAGGTGCGCTGACGGGCGCCTCCTCTGCGGGGGCGATGGCGGGTTCTGGTGCCACTTCTTGTGCAATGCGCGGGCGATGCGGTTTGGGGGCAGGTGCGGCCACCGGGGCTGCCGGTGCAGGCGGCGCAATCATGCGGGTTTGCAAAGGACTCACCTGGGCCGATGAGCGTTCTGGCAGTTGGAAGTCCAGTACCCCCGACATGCCCAGCAACAGTGACACATGCACCAGCAGCACCACGCCCGCCAGCCACGCCAGTGTGCGGCGGGAGGGGCGGCCTGTGTTGCTGCCCTGGATGGCGGGGAAGGTTTTCACGGGCCTGATGTGTGTCAGTGGGCGTGCCAGCCCAGATCGGTCGACAGCTGGTCGGCGAACGCACGCAGGGCCTGGGCGGCAGGGCCTGTCCACTCGGCATTGAACGTGGCCGAGGAGCCGAGTGCGACCACGCCCAGCGCGAGGTGGCCATCGGCGTCAAAAACAGGTGCGCAAAAACCGGAGATGCCCGGCAGCAAGACGTTGACTACACGGCCCAGGCCCTGTTCGCGGGTCTCTTTGAGGATGGCTTTGACCTGTGCCGCTGTTCCGGGCAGGTCGTTGCGTCCGAGCTTGCGGGTCAGGGCCAGCTCGGCCTCGATCATGGGCAGGGCTTTGTCCGCACTGCCACCGTGACCGACGAAGGCCGCAAAGCAACGCCCTGTGGCCGACGAGAGCAAGGGCATCACATCGCCCAGTCGCAAATTGACCGAGGCGGCCATGGGCGACTCTTGCCAATGCACCAGCGTCGGGCCGTGGTTGCCCCAGACGGCCAGTGCCAGGGTGTGGCCGATCTGCGCCATCAGTGCGGGTAAGCGTTCACGGGCCATCTTGACGGCGTCTAGCCGCGACAAGGTGGCCAGGCCCAGGCGCAAAGTGGCCGGGCCGAGTTCGTAGCGGGTGCTGGTGCTGTCTTGCACCACCAGGCCCAGGCGCTGAAAACTCACCAGATAACGGTGGGCCTTGGCGGCGCTCATGCCCGCAGCCGATGCCAAGTCGCGCAGCATCAAGGGGGCGGGGGCTTGTGCCAGCACGTCCAGCAGGGTGAAACCCACTTCGACCGACTGGATGCCGGCGCGCGCCTTGCTGTCGCCTGTGGGGTGGGTGTCATGGGCCATATCGTCTAGAATCAAGTTTCGTTTAGTTAAACGAGTTTAACAATGCGTAATTCTCGCGCTGGCTCACTGTAGCGCATCGCGACACCAAGGGCACACATAACATGAAATTGGCGACTTACAAAGACGGCTCACGCGATGGTCAACTGGTGGTGGTTTCGCGCGACCTGAGCACCGCCCATTATGCGACGGGCATCGCCTCGAAATTGCAGCAAGTGCTGGACGACTGGAACTTTCTGGCGCCCCAACTGGAAGACCTGTACAGCACGCTCAACCAGGGCAAGGCGCGGCATGCTTTTCCGTTTGACCCTGAGCGCTGCATGGCCCCGCTGCCCCGCGCCTACCAATGGGCAGATGGCTCGGCTTACATCAACCATGTGGAGCTGGTGCGTGCGGCCCGCAGCGCTGAAGTGCCCAGCAGTTTCTACACCGACCCCTTGATGTACCAAGGCGGCAGTGACGACTTCATCGGCCCTTGCGATCCGGTGGTCTGTGCCAACGAAGCCTTCGGCATCGACTTCGAGGCCGAGATCGCCGTCATCACCGGCGATGTGCCCATGCAGACCAGCGCCGATGACGCCATCGACGCCGTGCGCCTGATCATGCTGGCCAACGACGTGAGCCTGCGCAACCTGATCCCGAACGAGCTGGCCAAAGGCTTTGGCTTTTTTCAGAGCAAACCGGCCACCGCCTTCAGCCCTGTGGCCGTGACGCCCGACGAGCTGGGCGACGCCTGGCAAGGTGGCCGCGTGCACCTGACGCTGCAGTCCACCTGGAACGGCCGCAAAGTGGGCATGTGCGAAGCCGGACCCGAGATGACCTTTCACTTCGGCCAGCTGATCGCCCACATCTGCAAAACCCGCAATGTGCGTGCCGGCTCCATCGTTGGCAGCGGCACGGTGAGCAACAAGAGCGTGGAAGTCAAAGGCAAACCCGAATGGCCCAAGGGCTACAGCTGCATCGCTGAAAAACGCGCCATCGAAACCATCCAGGACGGCCAGCCGAGCACCGAATTCATGAAGTACGGCGACACCATCCGCATCGAGATGAAGGGCCAAAATGGCGAAAGCCTGTTTGGCGCGATTGAGCAGGAAATTGTGCCACTCGAGCGCTGAAGCCAGCACAGGTCATCCCCGGGTAGGAGCCCACCCTGTGGGCGAAGGGCGTGGCACACGCCCTGAAAATTAGCGGCTCAATGCTTGCGCAGCCGTCAAGCAAAGGATGTGAAGCATAAAAAAGCCGTTTGCGCTTCACCGATGAAGCGCAAACGGCTGAGGATGAAGAACTCGATCAGCCCAGCTTCTTCATCAGCAAGGCATTCACCTGCCCCGGATTGGCTTTGCCCTTGCTGGCCTTCATGATCGGGCCGACCAGGCCGTTCAGTGCTTTGGCGTTACCGGCCTTGAACTCTTCCACGTTCTTGGGGTTGGCGGCCAGCACTTCGTCGATGATCTTTTCCAGCTCGCCGGTGTCGTTCATCTGCTTGAGGCATTTGGCTTCGATGATGGCGTCCACCTCGCCTTCTTGATTCCACAGACCTTCAAACACCTGACGCGCCGCGTTGTTGCTGATGGTGTTGTCGCTGATGCGGCCAATCAATGCAGCCAGTTGTGCCGCGCTCACGGGGGCTTGTTCAATGGCCAGTTCGCTGGCGTTCAGGCGGCGTGACACTTCGCCCATGATCCAGTTGCTGGCCAGTTTGGCTTGGCCGCAGGCCTTGGCCGTGGCTTCAAAGTAGGCGGCGACGGCCTTGCTTTGGGTCAGTTGGGTGGCGTCGTATTCGGGCAGCGCGTAGTCTTTCACGAAGCGCTCGGCCATCACGCGGGGCAGCTCGGCCATCTCGCCTTTGACGCGCTCGACCCAGTCGCGACCGATCACCAGCGGCGGCAGGTCCGGGTCGGGGAAGTAGCGGTAGTCGGCGGCGTCTTCCTTGGTGCGCATGGCGCGGGTCTCGCCCGTGTCGGGGTCGAACAGCACGGTGGCTTGCTGGATGGCGTGGCCGTCTTCGATCTGGTCGATTTGCCAGCGCACTTCGTAGTCGATGGCTTGCTGCATGAACTTGAAGCTGTTCAGGTTCTTGATCTCGCGGCGCGTGCCCAGCTCGGCACCGGGTTTGCGCACCGACACGTTGGCGTCGCAGCGGAATGAGCCTTCTTGCATGTTGCCGTCGCAGATGCCGATCCAGGTGACGATTTTGTGCAGCTCTTTGGCGTAGGCCACGGCTTCTTCGCTGCTGCGGATATCGGGTTGGGTCACGATTTCGAGCAGCGGGGTGCCTGCGCGATTCAGGTCGATGCCGCTCTGACCAATGAAGTCTTCGTGCAGCGATTTGCCCGCGTCTTCCTCGAGGTGGGCGCGCTCCAGGCGCACGGTTTTGCGCACCGTTTCTTTGCCTTCTTCGAGGAAGAACGACACCTCACCACCCTGCACCACCGGGATCTCGAATTGGCTGATCTGGTAGCCCTTGGGCAGGTCGGGGTAGAAGTAGTTTTTGCGCGCAAAGATGCTGCGCTCGGCGATGTGTGCGTTGATGGCCAGACCGAACTCGATGGCGCGTTCGACGGCACCGATGTTCATCACGGGCAGCGTGCCGGGCAGGGCCATGTCCACCGCGCAGGCTTGCGTGTTGGCTTCGGCACCGAAGGCCGTGGGCGCGCGGCTGAAAATCTTGCTTTGGGTCGAAAGTTGGGCGTGTGTTTCAAAGCCGATGACGACTTCGTAGCCTTGGACGAGTTTGCTCATGGTCTTAAACCCCCGCTGGTTTCTGGAGGTGGAAATCGGTGGCTTGTTGCAAGTGGTGTGCGGCGTTGAGCAACTGGGCTTCTTTGAAGTAGTTGCCGATCAGCTGCAAGCCCACGGGCATGCCATCCGCGCCAAAGCCTGCAGGCACGCTCATACCGGGCAGACCCGCCAGCGATGCAGGCAGGGTGAAGATGTCGGCCAGGTAGTCGGCCACTGGGTCGTTGGCGTTGTCGCCAAACTTCCAGGCCACAGACGGGGCCACGGGGCCTGCAATCACATCGCACTGCTGGAACGCGTTTTGGAAGTCGTCTGCGATCATGCGGCGGATTTTTTGGGCCTGCAGGTAGTAGGCGTCGTAGTAACCGTGACTCAGCACATAAGCGCCCGTCATGATGCGGCGCTTGACCTCGTTGCCAAAGCCTTCGGCGCGGGTCTTTTTGTACATGTCCACCAGGTCGGTGTAGTCCTTGGCGCGGTGGCCAAACTTCACACCGTCAAAGCGGCTGAGGTTGGAGCTGGCTTCGGCCGGGGCAATGATGTAGTACACCGGAATCGACAGTTCGGTGCGCGGCAGGCTGATGGGCACCAGCTTGGCACCCAGCTTTTCGTACTCGCGCAAAGCGCTGTCCACGGCGGCGCGCACATCGGCTGACAAGCCTTCGCCAAAGAACTCTTTGGGGATGCCAATGCGCAGGCCTTCGATGGAGTTGTTCAGCGATGCCGTGAAGTCTTCGGTGGGCATGTCCAGCGAAGTCGAATCGCGGTCAATGTCGCCGCCGCACATGGCGCTCAAAAGTAAGGCGCAGTCTTCGGCGCTGCGGGCCATGGGCCCCGCCTGGTCCAGGCTCGATGCGTAGGCGATCATGCCGTAGCGGCTGGCGCGGCCATAGGTGGGTTTGATGCCCGTGATGCCGCAAAAGCTGGCGGGCTGGCGGATAGAGCCGCCGGTGTCGGTGCCGGTGGCGGCGGGTGCCAGGCCAGCGGCCACAGCGGCGGCGCTGCCGCCCGACGAGCCGCCGGGCACGCGGGCCGTGTCCCAGGGGTTTTGCACCGGGCCGTAGGCCGAGTTCTCGTTGGCCGAGCCCATGGCGAATTCGTCGCAGTTGAGCTTGCCCAAAGACACCATGCCCGCCGTGCGCAGGCGCTGCACCACAGTGGCGTCAAAGGGTGAGCGGTAGCCGCTGAGCATTTTGGAGCCTGCGGTGGTGGCGAAATCGCGGGTGACGAACACGTCTTTGTGCGCCACGGGCACGCCTTCCAGCGGGCCTGCTGTGCCATCGGCCAGTTTGGCGTCCGAGGCACGCGCCTGGGCCAGTGTGGCTTCGCTGTCGATGTCCAGGAAGGCGTTGTGCGGGTTGCCGCCCATGCGGGCCAGAAAACGCGTGGCGACTTCGACGGCGCTGACTTGTTGGGTCTGTAAAAGGTTGACCAGCGCTTTCACGCTGAGGTTGTGCAGATCACTCATGGCTTACTCGATGACTTTGGGAACCAAAAACAGGCCGCGCTCGACGGCGGGGGCGCTTTGCTGGTTCAAATCGCGTTGGTTGGGCTCGCTGGCCACGTCAGGGCGCAGACGCAGCGTGATGTCCTGGATGGCCGCCACGGGGTGGGCCATGGGCTCAATGCCGGTGGTGTCCACGGCTTGCATGGCTTCGACGATGCCAAAAAAGCCATTGATTTGCATGAGCATGCGCTCACTTTCTTCGGGCTTGAGCTCCAGACGGGCGAGGTTCGCGATCCGGGCAATATCCTGGGAGGTCAGGGACATGGTTTGAAAAGAGTTGTAAAGGTCGGTTTTTCCAGGCCGAGCGAAGCACTTCAGTGCATGTGAGGCCGGGGGATCGGGTATTATCCTGTGTTTGTTGCGGGGCCTGCGCAGCCTCCTTGGCAAGACCGCATCGCACACCAGATTTGACAGTTGCGCCCATCACGTTGAATGGCTCCTTCAGCCCACGTGTTCAGGCGCCAAAGGATTCCCGAATGTTCTCTTCATTCCGCCGCTATTTTTCCAGTGACCTGGCCATTGACCTGGGCACCGCCAACACCCTGATTTTTGTCCGTGACAAGGGCATCGTGCTGGACGAGCCCTCGGTGGTCGCCATCCGCCACGAAGGCGGCCCCCAAGGCAAAAAGACTTTGCAGGCGGTTGGCCACGAAGCCAAGGCCATGCTGGGCAAGGTGCCCGGCAACATCGAAGCCATCCGCCCCATGAAGGACGGCGTGATCGCCGATTTCACCGTGACCGAGCAGATGCTCAAGCAGTTCATCCGCATGGTGCACCCCCGCAGCACTTTCCGCCCCAGCCCCCGCATCATCATTTGCGTGCCTTGCGGCTCCACCCAGGTTGAGCGCCGCGCGATCCGCGAATCGGCTTTGGGCGCAGGCGCCTCCGAGGTGTACCTGATCGAAGAGCCCATGGCCGCAGCCATCGGCGCGGGCTTGCCCGTCTCGGAAGCTTCGGGCTCCATGGTGGTGGACATCGGTGGTGGCACCACCGAAGTCGGCGTGATCTCGCTGGGTGGCATGGTCTACAAAGGCAGCGTGCGCGTGGGCGGCGACAAGTTCGACGAAGCCATCATCAGCTACATCCGCCGCAACTACGGCATGCTGATCGGTGAGCCCACCGCTGAAGCCATCAAGAAAAACATTGGCTCGGCCTTCCCTGGCAGCGAAGTCAAGGAAATGGAAGTCAAGGGCCGCAACCTGTCTGAAGGCGTGCCGCGCAGCTTCACCATCAGCTCCAACGAAATCCTCGAAGCGCTGACCGATCCGTTGAACAACATCGTCTCAGCCGTCAAAACGGCCTTGGAACAGACGCCCCCAGAGCTGGGTGCCGACATTGCCGAGCGCGGCATGATGTTGACCGGTGGTGGCGCCTTGTTGCGTGACCTGGACCGCTTGCTGGCCGAAGAGACCGGCTTGCCTGTGTTGGTGGCCGAAGACCCACTGACCTGCGTGGCCCGCGGCTGCGGCATGGCGCTGGAACGCATGGACCAGCTGGGCAGCATTTTCACCAGCGAGTAAAGCACACGGTGCGGGCCTGCAGCATGCAGGTCTTGTGCGGTTTTTCATCCATTTTGAATCCGGTGCATCTCGACTATGGCTCTGGATACCTTTGAGCGCAGTGTGCCGCCGATTTTTCGGCAAGGCCTGTCTGCGACCTCCAAACTGGTGTTGTTGGGTTTGTTGTCCATTTTGCTGATGGCAGCAGACCATCGGCTCAAAATTTCCTACCCCATTCGCGCAGGCATTGCGATGGTGCTGGCCCCTTTGCAATGGCTGTCTTTGCAGCCGGGCCGTGTGGTGCATGCGGTGGGTGATTATTTTGTGGATCTGGACGAAGCGCGTGATGCCGCGCAAGCTTTCCAGACCCGCTCCATATTGCAAACCCAGCGATTGCAGCAAGTGGAGCAACTGCAGCAGGAAAACAAGCAATTGCGTGACTTGCTGGAATTGCGCAAAGAATTTTCAGGCCCATCCAAGCCCGTACAGGTGTTGTACGGCACCACCGACGCCTACAGCGACCGCGTGGTGGTCGATCGTGGTCAGCTGGCCGGCATTGAGCCTGGTTCCGCCGTCATCGATGCTGCAGGTGTGTTCGGTCAGGTCACGCGGGTCTACCCCCTGGTCAGCGAAGTGACCATGCTTACAGACAAGGGGCAAAGCATTCCCGTGATGAACGCCCGGACAGGGACACGTCATGTGGCCAACGGCGACCCCGCAACTTTGGGCGGCTCGCTTGAACTGAAGTTCGTCCCCGCTGGGGCGGACATGAAACAAGGCGACTTGTTGACCACCAGTGGCATCGATGGGGTTTATCCCGCAGGCCTGCATGTGGGCACCATTGTTCAAATTGACCGCCGCGTCGACTCGTCGTTTGCCAGGGTGCATGCCAAACCCATGGCCGTCTCGCGAGGTCGACATTTGCTCGTGCTGACCCCTGTGAAGGATTGGCCTGCATTGCCTGTGCCACCGGAGCCACTCCCCAGCACGGGTAAACGCAAAACAGCCGCTGCTGCTTCTGCACAAGCCTCGGGAGGCAAGCCATGATCATGCCTGCGGGCCGCCCGCTGCTGCTGCCGGCCAATCCGCGGTTCATCGCGTTCACGCTGGTTCTGGCACTGTTGATCAACATGCTGTTGGGCTTGTCAGGCATGCACTGGCTGCCCGATGTCTTGGCCATCGTGGTGGTGTTCTGGAATGTGCATCAGCCGCGTCGTGTCGGTTTGTTGTTGGCATTTGTGCTGGGTTTGGCTGTGGATGTCCATGAGTCCGCCTTGCTGGGGCAAAACGCTTTGTCCTATGTGGTGCTCAGCAGCATCGCTTTGGCGATCCAGCGGCGCTTGCTGTGGTTCCCTTTGCGTGAACAGGCTTTGCAGATCGTGCCCTTGTTCATCATGGCGGCCATGGTGGAGTGGGTCACGCGCCTGATCGTGCAAGACACATGGCCGCACTGGAGCCAATTGCTGTCGCCATTTTTGCAAGCGGCCTTGTGGCCTTTGGTGGGTGCTTTGTTGTTGGCGCCGCAAAGACGTGCATTTGCACCCGACGATATCCGGCCGCTTTGACCATGGCTTTGAGTCTGCCTTCGCTTGCCGAACTGCGCGACACGCAGGCCGACATTTACCGCTTCCGCGAACGTGTGGTCGTGGTCCAGATGGTGGTGCTGGTTTGCTTCATCTTGTTGTTGACGCGGTTGGCTTATTTGCAGATCGTGCGGCACGACGATTTGCTGGAGCAGGCTGAAAACAACCGCACCGCGGTGTTGCCGACAGTGCCGCCACGCGGCACCATCCTTGATCGCAATGGGGTGGTGCTGGCCAGCAATTATTCGGCTTACACGCTGGAGATCACACCCTCGAAGGTGCCCGATTTGGAGGCGACCATCAACGCGCTGTCGGAGCTGGTGGACATCCAGCCCAAAGACCGCCGTCGTTTCAAGCGCCTTCGTGAAGAATCCAAGAGTTTTGACTCTTTGCCCATTCGCACGCGTTTGACAGATGAAGAAGTCGCCCGCTTCAGTGCTCAGCGCTACCGCTTTCCCGGTGTCGACATCAAGGCGCGTTTGTTTCGCCAGTACCCGTTTGGGGAGCTGGCCAGCCATGTGATCGGCTACATCGGACGCATCAATCCCAAAGAAAAAGAGCGCATTGAAGAAGACGATGAGTCGGGCAATTACCGGGGCACGGAATACATTGGCAAGCTGGGCGTCGAGCAGCGCTACGAGCGTGAGTTGCATGGCATCACTGGCGTCAACCAGGTGGAGACTTCAGCAGGTGGTCGCGCCACACGCAGTTTGTCCAGTCGGCCCGCCACGCCAGGTCAAAACGTGGTGCTGTCCATCGACATCCGTTTGCAAAAGATGGTGGAGGATTTGTTCGGCAACCGGCGAGGAGCCTTGGTGGCGCTCGACCCCAACACCGGTGAAGTTCTGGCGTTTGTCAGCAAACCGACCTTTGACCCCAATTTGTTTGTCGATGGCATTGACCAGGAAAACTGGCAAATGCTGAACGAGTCGATTGACAAACCCTTGCTCAACCGGGCGCTGCGTGGCACGTATCCGCCAGGATCCACGTACAAGCCTTTCATGGCTTTGGGTGCGCTGACCACGGGCAAGCGAAGCGCCAGCACCATCATTTATGACAGCGGTTCGTGGTCTTTCGGTGGGCACACGTTCCGCAGCCATGGCGACACAGGCCTTGGTCCAGTGGACATGGTGCGCTCCATTGTGCTGTCGAGCAATGTGTATTACTACTCGCTGGCCAATGACATGGGGGTGGACACCATCCATGATTTCATGAAGCCTCTGGGTTTTGGTCAAATCACCGGCATTGACTTGCCCGGAGAGGTACGCGGTATCTTGCCCAGCACCGAATGGAAGCGTAACTACTACAAGCGACCGGAACAGCAAAAATGGTTCGGCGGCGAGACGATTTCTCTGGGCATTGGCCAGGGCTACAACAACTTCACCATGTTGCAATTGGCCTCGGCCACAGCCACTTTGGCCAGCGGCGGCCTGAAATACACGCCGCGCGTGGTCAAGGCCACACAAGACGCCTTGACCCATGCGCAATCGCCCACATCAGATACCGCACCCGTGAACCTGGGCTACAACCCCGATCACATCGCCGTGGTGCGCAACGGCTTGATTGGGGTGGCCACATCGGGCACATCGGCCCAGGTGTTTGCGGGCGCGGCCTACCAAAGTGCGGGTAAAACCGGCACGGCCCAAGCCGTGACCATTGGTCAAAAAGAGAAATACAACGCCAGCAAAATGAGCGAGTACCAGCGCGATCACGCTCTGTACATGGCCTTTGCACCGGCCGAGTCGCCGCAAATTGCACTGGCCTTGGTGGTCGAAAACGCTGGCTTTGGCGCCGTCTCGGCCGCGCCCATCGCCCGGCGTGTGTTTGATTACTGGCTGCAGGGGCAGTACCCGAGTGAGGCAGATATGTTGGCGACGCAGCAAGGTCAAAGCTCACGTCCGATCGGTACGCCTCGCGCCAAGCAGGACATCGTGTTGGACGCTAAGAAAAACAGCGACGGCTTGCGTTGAGCCGGTGCGGTTGCACCCCAAGAGCGGACTCAGCTTTGGTAGACCGTGTCCAATGAAGCGAAGCCTTTGACTTCGATTGGGTTGCCAAACGGGTCCATGAAAAACATGGTCCATTGCTCGCCCGGCTGGCCCGCAAATCGCAAGTGCGGTTCGATCACAAAACGCAAGCCGACCGACTGCAGGCGTTTGGCCAGAGCTTGCCAATCCGATGCCTGCAAGATCAAACCAAAGTGCGGCATGGGCACCAGGTGATCGCCAACACGCCCTGTGTTGCTGGTCTTGAATGGCTCACCCAAATGCAAAGAAATCTGGTGCGAGAAGAAATCAAAGTCCACCCAGGTTTCGGTGGAACGACCTTCTTTGCAACCGAGCACGTCGCCATAAAAGCGTCGGGCTTCGTCAAGGTCGGTGACATGGAAGGCGAAATGAAACAGGCTGCGCATGCTTCAAAGCATAGCAGCCTGCGGACCGGTTCCCAGCAGGGGCAGGCCTGGGATGGGTCAATGGTGTTTTTCTGAAGCGGCTTGGCAAGCGATGCAGCGCAACGCCGCAGGGTAGGCCGCCAAACGGGTCTCTGGGATTTGCACGCCGCAGTCTTTGCAGAGGCCATACAAGCCCGCATTCCAGCGTTCCAGCGCCACATCCAGCGCGCCAAGCTCCGCAGTTTCATGCTCGTTCATGGCGAATTCGTCGTCACGCTCGGAGATGGCTTGGGCCCGGTTTTCAAAATCACGCACATCGTGCTCGGCCGCCATGTCGACGCGGGAGACCACGCCGCCGCGTTCCTGAGCCATGCGTTGGAGGAGTTCGGAGCGCTCGCGAAGCAGGCGTTCCTTGTGGAGTGGGTTGGATGAGTTCATGAGCTCATCCTAGGCTTGGCATGCGTGGGAATGTTGATGTGCGTCAATGTCTGGCCTGCACCCAGTGCCGTGAATGAACAAACTTGATTTGGCGCAAATCCGGCATCCTCCAAAACCAAGGGCCGCCCATTGGGCGGCCCTTGAGGGTGCACTTCACAGAGGTTTATTTGGCTTTCATGCGCGAGAGCATCAGTTCCATATTGGCTTTGCGGTCGGCATTCACTTGCTGCAAAGAAGCGCGTTCGCCCATGAACTTCATGTAGTCCCGCACCGGCAGCTCGGCCAGGAAGTCGCGTCCATAAATCAGCTTGGTCGCACCAGAGACCAAAGGCAGGTGCACCACAGCAGCGCAGTCGGCCAAGGTCAAGGTGTTGCCGGCCACAAAAGGAGAGAACTGGGCAAGGCGCGCGAAAGCAGCGATGTTCTTTTCAAGCTGGGCGCCGGTTTTTTCCTTGGCGCTGTCGCTGACTTTGCCGCCAAAAAAAGCCTCGGGGTACAAATTGCGTGCCACCAGTTCCAGGTGCAATTCCAGAAAAGTCACCAGCTCACGCACCTTGGCTGCGGCAAAAGGCTCGGCAGGCATCAAGGGGTTTTGCGGGTACTGCTGTTCGATGTATTCCATGATCACGGCCGATTCGCAGAGCGGGCCGTTTTCGGTCTTGATGTAAGGCACTTTGCCAATCGGGCTGGCTGCAGGATCGGTTTTGCCCACCCAGGCGAGCTCTTCTTCGAAGGGCACGCCTTTCTCGAGCAAGGCAAATTTGACTTTGTTGTAGTAATTGCTGGCCGCAAAGCCGCAGAGTGTGAGCATGTCTCTTCCTTGGGTGGGGGTGAAAGCCGCAGATTACCTTTGACAATGCCGTGCGTGCGTCACAAAGATGACCAGCCAGGGGCAAGTTGCTGCGCATTTCCTTGCGCGCGCACTGTTACCAAGGTGATAGCACCCTGGGCAAACCCTTGGGTTTGTGCAGGGTGTGGTCGGTGACACTAGAGCGTCAACGGATGTTGGTGATGGCCGTGTATGTCAGAAGACGGTCGGTTCATGGGCATCCCGCTAAATTGACTGCCACCGTGCAGCAAAAGGCCTGAGGGCTGATCTGATTTTTTGAGGAGACCTTGATGAGCGTGAATTTCCAAGTCAACGGCAAGCCTGCCCAGGCCCATGCCGAAACCGATACACCCCTGTTGTGGGTTCTGCGTGATGAACTGGGCATGACGGGCACCAAGTTCGGTTGCGGGGCTGCCTTGTGCGGCGCTTGCACGGTGCATGTCAACGGTGAAGCCGTTCGCTCGTGCCAGACGCCTGTGAGCGCAGTGGCTGGCAAAAAGGTGGCCACGGTGGAGGGCCTGTCGGCCAAGAACAACCACCCCCTGCAAGTGGCCTGGATCAAGCACGATGTGCCCCAGTGCGGTTATTGCCAGTCAGGTCAGTTGATGAGCGCTGCCGCATTGCTCGCCAAGAACAACAACCCCAGCGATGCCGACATCGACAACGCGATGAGCGGCAACATCTGCCGTTGCGGCACTTACCCCCGCATCCGCGCCGCCATCAAAGATGCCGCCGCCACGATGCGAAAAGCCTGATCCGCTGGAGAATACACATGACTGAAATCCAAACTTCTCGCCGTTCATTCCTCAAAACCAGCGCCACCGCGACCGGTGGTCTGCTGATGGCCGTCAACCTGCCGGGCACCTTGGGCCAGGCCATGGCCGCTGGCACCGTCAGCACACCCAATGCCTGGGTGCACATCGCTGACGACAACACCATCACGATCTTGAGTGCCCACTCTGAAATGGGTCAGGGCGTTCACACTTCCATGCCCATGCTGGTGGCCGAAGAACTCAACGTGGACCTCAGCCAGATCAAGGTGGTCGACGCGCCTCCCGGCGAGGCATATGTCAACGCCCTGTTGGGGGCACAGATCACGGGTGGCTCGACCTCCGTGCGCGGCAGCTGGGAAAAGCTGCGTGTCGCGGGCGCCCAGGTCCGTGAAATGCTGGTGTCTGCCGCCGCTGCCGAGTGGAAGGTGGACCGCGCGCAAATCAAAGCTGACAAGGGCATGTTGATCGGCCCCAACGGCAAAAAAGCCACGTATGGCGCCATGGCCGCCGCTGCATCCAAGCTGCCCGTGCCCGAGAAGCCAGCCATCAAGGACCCCAAAGACTTCCGCATTGTTGGCAAGCGCACCAAACGTGTGGATACACCCGCCAAAACCAACGGCACAGCCGAGTTCGGTATCGACGTCAAACTGCCCGGCATGGTGTACGCCACCATCGTGCAGTGCCCCGTCATTGGCGGCAAGGTCAAGAGCTTTGACGGCGCACAAGCCAAGGCCATGCCTGGCGTGCAAGCCGTGGTGCAGGTCAGCGACGGCGTGGCCGTGGTGGCCGACTCCTGGTGGCGCGCCAAGAAGGCTGCAGAAAAACTCAGCATCCAGTGGGACGAAGGTTCTGTGGCTTCGATCAGCGACGCGTCCATGCTGGAAGGCAACCGCGCTGCGGCCAAGTCTGGCAAGGTGATCCCGATCATTGCGTCCAAAGGTGATGTGGCCAAGGCCATTCAGGGCGCAGCCAAGGTGCTAGAAGCCGAATACATCTCGCCCATGCAGTCGCACTCCCCACTGGAGCCCATGAACTTCACGGCCCATGTGCAAGGCAACAAAGCCTTGCTGATCGGTCCTACCCAGTTCCAGCAAGGCGCTCAAGGCGCTGTTGCAGGTGCTTTGGGCTTGAAGCCTGAAGACATCACTTTGAAGACCACTTTCCTGGGGGGCGGCTTTGGTCGTCGTCTGGAGCTGGACTTCGTCGTGCAAGCCGCTGAAATCTCCAAAGCTGTGGGCAAACCCGTCAAGCTGGTCTGGACGCGTGAAGAAGACATGACGCATGACTATTACCGTCCCATGGGCGTCAACCACCTGAAGGCCGGTCTGGATGCTTCGGGCATGCCCGTGGGGCTGCATTTCAAGGTCACCTCGCAGTCGGTCACCCAACGTGCCTTCGGTTTGCCCAAAGAGACTTTGGACCCCTTCATGGCAGAAGCCGCTGTGACCGGTTACAACGTGCCCAATACACAGCACGACCTGGTGATCCATGACACCGGCTTCCGCGTCGGTTACTGGCGCGCGGTGAGCCACAGCATGAACGCCTTTGCCAACGAAAGCTTTGTGGATGAAATGGCCAAGGCCGCAGGTCAGGACCCTTACGCCTACCGCATGAAGATGCTCGAAGGCAAACCACGTTACGCCAACGTGCTCAAACTGGCCGCCGAAAAAGCCGGTTGGGGCAAGGCACTGCCCAAGGGCCGTGCACGTGGCATCGCCTTGATGGAAGGCTACGACAGCTACATGGCGCAAGTGGCCGAGGTGAGCTTGAACAAGGACGGCAGCGTCAAGGTTCACAAAGTCACCGTTGCCGCTGATGTGGGCCACATGGTCAACCCCGACACGGTGGAAGCCCAGCTGCAGTCCAGCATCATCTTCGGCATGGGTGCGGTGCTCAAGCACCAGATCACCATGAAAAATGGCCGCGTGCAAGAGACCAACTTTGCCGCCTACGAGCCTGTGCGCATGTACGAAGCGCCACAGATCGATATCGTGTTGGTCAAGAGCACTGAAAAGCCCGGTGGCATTGGTGAGCCCGGCACCGCCGTGGCAGCCCCAGCCATTGCCAACGCCGTGGCGGCACTCACAGGCAAGCGCGTGCGCCGCCTGCCCTTGACCGCCGACGCGATCCGTCAGGCTTGACGCCCGGAGGTCTGCTGTGGAAAGTCTGGATTTGCGTGTGCTGGCCGATGTGCTGGCCTGGAAACAAGCTGGCCACAGTGTGACCCTGGTCACCGTGGTGGAAACCTGGGGCAGCGCCCCCAGGCCACCCGGTGCTTTGCTGGCTGTGCGGGACGATGGCCTGGTCAGCGGTTCGGTCTCGGGTGGCTGCGTCGAAGACGATCTGATCGCCCGGATCAAAGCCGGTGAATACGAGCATCTGGCCCACCCCTCCATGGTCGCCTATGGCGTCACCAAGGAAGAAGCCTCGCGCTTTGGCCTGCCTTGCGGCGGCACCTTGCGACTGGTGCAGGAACCTGTGCAAGACACTGCCTGGATTGAAGAAGTTCTGGCACGCACGCAGGCACACCAACTGGTGGCGCGCACCGTGTCACTCAAGGACGGCGCTGTGCAATTGCGCGATGCGCAACGCGGTGAAGCTTTGCAGTTTGATGGCCTCACCCTGACCACCTTGTTTGGTCCCCGCTGGCGCTTGCTGTTGATCGGCGCAGGCCAGCTCAGCCAGGCGGTGGCCCAGATGGCCAGCATGCTGGATTTTGAGGTGTTGGTGTGCGACCCGCGTGAAGAGTATGCGGCCACCTTGCAGATGAACGACGTGACCCGCGTGATGGGCATGCCCGACGATGTGGTGCGGGCCATCGTGCCCGATGCGCACACCGCCATCATCGCCTTGACCCATGATGCCAAACTGGACGACATGGCCTTGATCGAGGCCTTGAACTCTGAGGCGTTTTACATCGGTGCTCTGGGCTCCAGGCGCAACCAGGCCACACGCAAAGCGCGACTGGCCGAGCATTTTGATTTGACCGAATCGGCACTGGCCCGACTGCATGGCCCCGTGGGCTTGCATCTGGGGGCCAAAACACCCGCCGAGATCGCGGTGTCCATCGTGGCCGAGGTGGTGCAGGTCAAGAACACCGTGGCACAAAGCACCGGTGAGGCCGTCGCGCTGAGCAGTCTGGACATCGCCGACTCGCGCATCACCGCTTGCGCCCTGACTTGATCTGAGCGCCCCATCTGGCGCAGCCAGGTCATCGCCAGCGGCGATGCGATAATCCAGGCCATGCAAACCCTGCGCAACGCCCATCTGCTCGCCCGCTTCGTGCTGGTGTGGTTCGCGTTGTTCATCGGGGCTTCGGTGGCTTCGCCGCTGGTCAAGCCCCAAGAGACCCAGATGGTTTGCTCGGTCATGGGCATGAAGATGGTCGATGCCGATGGCTCGGGCGACCAGGCCCAGACCGGCAAGAGCATGGATTGCCCGCTGTGCGCGCATGTGGTCGCGCCTTTGCTGCCCACGGCTGTCCGTTTTGATGTCTCGAGTGCCTTGGCCTACGCCTTGCGCCCGATTGCCGCAGCCCACATCGCCTGGCTGACCGGCACGCCCTTGCCGCCACGCGGCCCGCCTGCTTTTTCCTGAACTTTGCTTTTGACGCTGCGCAGTGGTCTGCGCGCGTTTGTCTGTGTTTCGTTTCAGGAATTTTCATGCACAAGAACCGCATGGCCCTGGCGCTCGCCATGGCTTACCCCTTTGTCATCTCGGCGCAGTCTGTGAGCGGCGTGCCCAGTCAGGAAGCGGGTGTTGTGACCGTTGTAAGCCGGCATCCCACTTCGCTGCCGACCCAGATCCCCGCCACGATGGAAGGCCTCAGCGCTGCGCAAATCGCGCAAAGCATCAATGCCACGGACAGTGAAGATGCCCTCAAGTATTTCCCCAGCCTTTTGGTGCGCAAGCGCTACGAGGGCGATTACAACCATGCCATCTTGTCCAGCCGGGCTTCGGGCACGGGCAACAGTGCCCGCTCGGCCGTCTACGCCGATGGCATTTTGCTGTCCAACTACCTGGGCAATGGCGTGGGTGGTTTGAGCTTTCCGCCCCGTTGGGGCATGGTCACGCCCGAAGAGATCGAACGTGTGGACGTGATGTACGGCCCATTCTCGGCAGCCTATCCGGGCAACTCGGTGGGCGCGGTGGTGGAGTACACCACCAAGATGCCCGAGAAGTTCGAAGGCGCGGTCAAGGTGGGGTACACCCACCAACCCTTTGACCTGTACAACACGCACGCCCGCTATGGCGGCTGGCAGACCAGCGCTTCGTTGGGCAACCGTTCGGGTGATTGGTCATGGTTTTTCAATGTCCATCACACGGACAGCCAGGGCCAGCCTTTGACGTTTCCCACCCGCACCTTGAGCAAAGGCGCTGTGGGCGCTGCAGGCACGGCCGTGACCGGTGCCGTGTCAGGCCTGAGCAGTGCCAACGAGCCGTGGGTGATTTTGGGCACAGGTACCCAGTACCACACGGTTCAGGACCATCTGAAGGCCAAAGTGGCCTACGACTTCAGCCCTACGGTGCGTGCCACGTATACGCTGGGTCTGTGGCAAAACACATCGCAAGGTCGACCCACTTCTGACTTGCGCAATGCAGCCGGTCAGGCGGTGTACAGCGGCACGGTGAACATCGATGGCCGCAGCTATGCCTTGAATACCAACAACAGCGCAGACTTTGCCCTGACCCACGAGCAGCTGACGCACACCCTGCACGGGTTGTCGGTCAAGAGTCGCACGCAAGGCGTGTTCGATTGGGAGGTGGCTGCCAGCCTGTACAACTATGGCCAAGATACCAAGCGCCAGACAGCCAGCAGCAATACGCTGCCGACCGCAGAAACAGCTGGGACAGGCACCCTCGCCGATGGCGCGGGGACAGGTTGGAACAACGTGGCCTGGCGTGGCACCTGGCGCCCGCAAGGCCCCAAGGGGCAGCACGTGGTGGACTTCGGCTTGCAGCAAGACGGCTACAAATTGCGCTACCTGACATCTAACATCGCAGGCAACTGGACCACGGATGGCGCAGGCCCTGTGGCCAGCGAGGTGGGCGGTCGCACGCAGCTGCAAAGTGTTCATGCGCAAGACAGCTGGCGCTTTGCACCGCTGTGGCGTGCCGTCATTGGTGCCCGCGCTGAGCATTGGACCGCCAGTCAAGGCTTGACCCGCTTTTCATCGGACAGCAGCCAGACCTATCCCGAGCGCCATGAAAGCTACGTCTCTCCCAAAGCGGCCCTGTCACGTCAGTGGGGCGAGGATGCCTTCGTGAAATACGCGGTGGGCCGTGCTGTGCGCATGCCAACGGTGGCAGAGTTGTACGGGGCCACCTCGACGACCAACTCGCAATACATCAACGATGCGAATTTGCGGCCCGAGCAATCGCTGACCCAGGAGTTGAGCTTTGAGAAAACGCTTGACCACCACCGGTGGCGTTTGACGGCTTTTGTCGAAGACACGCAAGACGGCATCTATGCGCAATCGGTGGTGGACGCATCGGCGGGCAACAAGACCATCAGCCGTGTCCAGAACGTCGACCGCATCGAGACCCGTGGCCTGGAGGCCGTCTACAGTGCAAGCCGCTGGTGTTTGCCGGGTCTGGACATGTCTGCCAGCGTGACCTTTGCCGACTCCACCATCAAGGCCAACCAGGGTTTTGTGACGGTTGCTGGCGACACGCTGGGCAAGCAGCAGCCCAACATCCCCAAGTGGCGCGCGACGCTTTTGGCCAACTACCGCTGGAACGCGCAATGGACCAGCGCTGTGGCGGTGCGCTACAGCGGCCAGCAGTTTCGCACGCTCAACAATTCGGATGTGAACGGCGATGCTTACATGGGCGTGAGCCCCTTCACCACGGTCGATGTGCGTGCCCGCTGGCACATCTCACCGAAGCTGGTCGCAGCCTTTGGCATCGACAACTTGAACAACGACAAATACTGGAACTTTCACCCTTACCCGCAACGCAGCTACACGGCTGAGTTGAAGGCCCACTTTTGAACAAGGAATTCACATGACCTGGAACCAAATCGCCGCCTGTGCGCTCATCAGTCTGAGCAGTTGGGTACAAGCCCACACCGTGCTGGAGTACCCCGTGGCCACTGCGGGCGAAAGTTACAAGGCCACCTTCAAGGTGGGGCACGGTTGTGGCGCATCGCCGACCCGCCAGATCGTGGTGGATATCCCGGCGGGCGTGCAAGGGGTCAAGCCCATGCCCAAGGCCGGATGGCGCCTGGAGGTGACCCGCGAGGCCTTGGCCAAGCCCTACACCAGCCACGGACGGACCATCACCGAAGATGTCACGCGCATCAGCTGGACGGCCAAGACCAACGAAGACATGTTGCCCAATGGGCATTACGATGAGTTCGTGCTGGTGGGCACTTTGCCCGGTCAAGCGGGCATGATGTACTGGCCTGTGCAGCAGTTGTGCGAGCAAGGCCGGATGGATTGGACCGAGATCCCCAAGGCGGGGCAAAAATGGTCTGACCTGAAATCACCGGCTGCTGCGCTGGAGCTCATGCCCGGGGCTGCTGCGGGTGCGCACAATCACTGACCGAGAATTGAACTGAAACCCCAAGGATGATGAACATGTCGACATTTCTGAAACTCTCTGCCTGCTTGTTGGCCGCCGCACTGAGCGGCCATGTGGCCGCTCAAACCACCGTCAAGGTGGAAAGCGCCTGGGCCCGTGCCACGGTGCAAGGCCAAAAAGCCACCGGTGCTTTCATGAAGCTCACAGCACCCCAAGCCACACGCTTGGTGGCGGTCACAACGCCTGCGGCAGGCGTGGCCGAGATTCACGAGATGAAGATGGACGGCGGCGTCATGAAAATGCGCGCCATGCCGGTGCTGGACCTGCCTGCCAACCAGGCCGTCGAGCTCAAGCCAGGCAGCTACCATGTAATGCTGATGGACTTGAAAACGCCCTTGATGAAAGACAGCACCGTGGCTTTGACCTTGACATTCAAGGATGCCAAGGGCGTTGAAAGCAAGCAGCAAATCAGCGTGCCAGTCAACACGGGTATGCCTGCAGAGCACAGCCACGGTGATCACAAACACTGATGCTGTCAGGCCGCATGAAAGCCGATTGGTTTAAGCTTCGCTCATCACCCCTTGAGGAGACCCCCATGAGCGATACATCCGCCTTCGGCTTTGGCAAGTTTGTGCCCGGTTTTGACTTCCTGCAAAACCTCTCCAAAACAGCGGCACAAGCCGCCCCTGCTGCTGGCACGGGTGCGGTGCCTGGCATGGCCAGCTGGGTGGCACCCACCTTGAGCGTGGAGGAGATCGACAAGCGCATCCAGGAGCTCAAGTCGGTGCTCTTCTGGCTGGAGCAAAACACCACGGCGCTCAAGGCCACCATCCAGGCGATGGAGGTGCAAAAAATGACCTTGTCCACGCTGCAAAGCATGAACGTGAGCATGGCCGATCTGGCCAAGGCCTTCACGGCCAAAGCCCCCGTGGTGCAAGCCCCGGCGGCGGTGCCAGAACCTGCACCTGCTCAGGCAGAACCCGCGCCCGAACCTGAAGAGGCTCAAGAAAAGTCTGCGCCCAAGTCTTCGGAAAAAACTTCGGCCAAGCCTGCGGTGGACCCGATGCAGTGGTGGGGCGCCTTGACCCAGCAGTTCCAGGACATTGCCGCCGCTGCCGTGAAAGACGTGGCCGCCGAAGCCATGAAGGCCGGCATGACGGCCAAAGGCGCCAGCACGACAGCGGCCAGCAAAAAGTCACCGGCCGCCAAAAAGACGCCTGTCAAAAAAGCCGCCAGCGCCAAAACCCAAGCCGCTGCCAAATCGGCGCCCCGTAAAGCGACCCCTAAGCGCACGACCTCATGAAGCTCTTTCCCTACGGCCATGCCACCCATCCGCAGTGGCGCATGGCCGCAGGCTTGGTGCTGGCCCAGTTGCGGGCGCAAATGACCTTGCCCGACTACGCGTCCGAGCCCCGGCTGGCGCTGGTCTACATCACCGACCATTACGCCCACGAAGCGCAAGCGCTGCTTGACCATTTGCGGCAAGAGCTGCCGCAAGTCACCGACTGGGTGGGCACGGTGGGCGTGGGCATCGCGGTCAACAACGCCGAATACTTTGACGAACCCGCGCTGGCCGTGATGCTGTGCGATGTGCCGCCTGCGCACTACCGGGTGTTTTCGGGCGTATCGCCTTTGCCTGCCGACTGGGCCGATGCGGCATTGGTGCATGCCGATCCGGCCACGCCCGAATTGGCCGAGCTGATGGTCGAGATGGCCGGTCGCACACAACAAGGCTATTTGTTTGGTGGCTTGACCTCGAGCCGCACCCGCAGCGTGCAATTCGCCTTGAGCACGGACCAGCCCCAGAGTGTGGCGTCGGGCGGTGTTTTGGAGGGCGGCTTGAGCGGCGTGGCCTTTGCGCCGCAGGTGGGCTTGCTGTCCCGCGTGACCCAAGGGTGCCAGCCGATCGCACCCGAGCGCGAGATCACCGAGGCCGACAAGCATGTGGTGCTCAAGCTCAATGGCGAGCCCGCACTGGATGTGATGTTGAGCGACTTGAAGATCAGCCTGAGCGAGCCGCAAAAAGCCATCCCGGTGGTGCGTGCAACCTTGGTGGGCTTGAGCCCTGCAGGACAGGCGGGCGTGGGGCGTGCGGGCAACCTGGGCAGTGACGTGCTGGTGCGCCACATCGTGGGTCTGGACCCGATGCGTCAGGGCGTGGCCGTGGCCGAGCACCTGGAGCCCGGCATGCGCCTGACGTTTTGCAAGCGCGATGTGCACGCGGCCCGGGCCGACCTGGTGCGCGTGTGCGCCGAGATCCGCGAAGAGCTGGAGCCCGAGATGCTGTCCATCGAGGCAGTCCATGCTTTGAGCGATGACCCCTTGCCCACCGTGCCCCAAGCGGGCAAACGCATCGCGGGCGCGGTCTATGTCAGCTGCACCGGCCGGGGTGGTCCGCACTTTGGCGGGCCGAGTGCCGAACTGCAAATCATCCGACACGCTTTGGGTGATGTCCCTTTGGTGGGGTTCTTTGCGGCGGGCGAGATCGCCCGGCACCACTTGTATGGTTACACCGGGGTGTTGACGGTGTTCACCACCGATTGATCAGACGCCGCGCGCGCGATCGCTCTTGAACTGCGCCCGGAACTGAGAAAACTGACCCGCGTCCAGCGACTCGCGCACCTCGCGCATCAAGTTCAGGTAGTAGTGCAGGTTGTGGATGGTGGTCAGCATGGGGCCGAGCATTTCGCCGCAGCGGTCCAGGTGGTGCAGGTAGGCGCGGCTGAAACCGTCGCGCCCGCCTTGATCCCAGGACATTCCGGATGCCCCGGCGCAGGCGTGGCAGGTGCAGGTGCTGTCCAGCGGTTGCGGGTCGTTCTTGTGGCGGGCGTTGCGCAGCTTGAGGTCACCAAAGCGGGTGAACACCGTGCCGTTGCGGGCGTTGCGGGTGGGCATCACGCAGTCGAACATGTCCACGCCATCGGCCACGCCCTGCACCAAATCCTCGGGCGTGCCCACGCCCATCAGGTAGCGCGGTTTGTGGGCGGGCAGGCGGTGCGGTGTGTGCGCCATGATCTGCAGCATCTGCTCTTTGGGCTCGCCCACGCTCACGCCGCCCACGGCGTAGCCAGGGAAGTCCATCTCCACCAGCGCTTCGAGCGATTCCTGGCGCAGGTTTTCAAACATGCCGCCTTGCACGATGCCAAACAGGGCGTTGGGGTTTTCCAGGCGCGCGAACTCGTCCTTGCTGCGCACGGCCCAGCGGCGGCTCATCTCCATCGACTTGCGCGCTTCGGCCTCGGTCGTCAGGTGGCCCTTGGTCTCGTAAGGCGTGCACTCGTCGAGCTGCATCACGATGTCCGAGTTCAGGATGGTCTGGATCTGCATGCTCACCTCGGGCGACATGAAGAGCTTGTCGCCGTTCACGGGGCTGGCAAAGGTCACGCCTTCTTCGGTGATCTTGCGCATGTCACCCAGCGACCAGACCTGGAAACCACCGGAGTCGGTCAGGATGGGCTTGTCCCATTTTTCAAACTGGTGCAGGCCGCCAAAGCCTTTCATGATGTCCAGCCCCGGGCGCATCCACAGGTGGAAGGTGTTGCCCAGGATGATCTGCGCGCCCATCTCGTGCAGGCTGCGCGGCATCACGCCTTTGACCGTGCCATACGTTCCGACCGGCATGAAGATGGGCGTTTGCACCACGCCATGGTTCAGGGTCAGCGTGCCGCGTCGGGCGTGGCTGGAGGGGTCGGTTTTGAGCAGGTCGAATTTGAGCATGCAGCGATTGTAGGAGTGCTGTCGCCCCAAAAAACAACCCGTCTTATCTCCGTTGCGTCAATGGATCACCATTCATGCGGGGAGACAAAACGGGTTGCGACCCTTGGTCATTCGGAGCGGGCTCCGAATCCAGGGTTGGCGCGTCAAGGCGGGCCTTGACGGACGCCTTGATGGTCAGTGCGTGTCAGTTGGGCGAAACGCCCAAAGCTTTCACGGTTTCCAGGTTGAGGAAGCCATCGACGGGCAAGTTTTTGGCCTTTTGATAAGCATTGACCGCGTTCATCGTATTGGCACGGATGAGCCCATCGATGCGGCCAGGGTTGTAGCCTGCGGCCAACAATGCGCGTTGGATTTCCATGATCTTGGATGGCGTTGCATTGGTTTCGCACAGGACGGCGCGTCGCTCGATGCGTGCATCGGCAACTTTGACCTGGTATTGCAGATCTTCGTACTGCGCTGGCACTTTGATTTCGCGAACGCTGGGGGCTGCATCCACAACTTGGCGTGTCACAGATTTGTACACGGCCGGTATCACCTCTTCGCGAACGCTGGCTGGTCGGTCAATGACGCGACGGGGAACTTGTTGCGTGACAGCAGGGACAGGGATTTTTCGCACCGATGCGGGCGTGTCAATCACTTGACGCTCCACGGTGCGGTATTCCGCAGGCACCGACACTTCGCGTGTTGATGCCGCCGTTTCAAGCACCTGCTTGGTGATTGTGCTGTAGACTGCTGGTGCCAAAAGCACCTCTTCGGTTTTGGCAGGACTCACTTCGACACGTGACTTGATGACTTTGCTGGTACCGGGCACCTCGATGGTTTTGACGGAAGCGGGTTGATCGAGCACTTGGCGTGACACGTTGACGTATTGCGCAGGCGTTTTCACTTCGCGTACATAAGCCTCTTCTCCTGATGCCGCGCCTGCCGATTTGCCTGCATTGGATTTTTGCAAGCTGGCAGCACGCAACACACGGTCACCGGTTGGCATGGCAATGATGTCGCCGTTGTCATCAAAGCGGTAGCCTTGCATCTTGAGCAGATCGACATCGATCACTCTGCGGGTCACGGTCTGGTTTTGGCCTGGAATGGCGATTTCCTTGCGGCTTGCTTCGCGATCCACCACGCGTCGTGTCACGGTGGCGTACTGGGCTGGAACATCCACTTCTTTGGTGATTGCTGCCGTCTTGAGCACTTGGCGGCTGATGCTCTCGTACTGTGCGGGCACTTCAACCAAGCACAACACATCATCGTCCAGATTGCTGTTGTCGCCAGGGATCACACGTGTTTCCAGCGAGCCCTTGCTGCTGTCTGCGGCAGCAGGAATTCCAAGGCGGGTTCCATCGAGCGACTTGCTGTCGGCGCCCACTGCAAAACCTTTGAGTGGTTTCACATCCAGCGCGACACCGATCCATGCGCGACCACGCTTCCACTCTTTGTGGGCATCTGCAATTTTGATGCGCTCGGTCACGGTTTCAAAGACAGGTTCTGTGGTCACAAGCCGCTTGCCGGCCGGTTTGATTTCCACCTGTTCCGTCACGGTCTTGTAAGTGGCCGGAGTGACCTCGAAGCGACTGCTTTGAGCACGCAAAACCACTTCTTCCCGAACGACTTTTGTGGGCAAGGCCAGAGGCACATAGGACAGGCCTTCTGGTTTGATCATCACTTTTTCTGTGACGGTCTTGAACGTGGCCGGGATCGTTTCAGCGCGTGTTGTGGCTGGACGATCATCCACAGTTTCTTCGCGGTCTTCGTATTGCGCTGGAATGACCTTCAGGACTTTTTTCTCAGGCGTGACCAACACTTTTTCTGTGACGGTTTTGTAAGTGGCAGGTACCACTTCGAGCCGTTTGCTTTCGGGCTTGACCAAAATACGCTCGCTGACCGTTTTGTACGTTGCCGGGATGGGTTCCTCGCGCTCGGATGCGGGCTGGACAAGCACCGTCTCTTGCACGGTTTTGTAGGTGGCCGGCACGGAGATCTGTTTTTTGATCTCGGGGGTCACCAGGACTTGCTCCGTCACTGTCTTGTAAGTCGCAGGAATGACCTCCATGCGTGACGTTTCTGCAATCTTGACAACGCGTTCGGTTTTGGGTTCGAACTTGGCCGGAATTTGCACCGAAGCAAAACATTCCGAATGGGCTTGAGCACTGACGGGGGTGCCCAAAGGACGGGGGAAGGCGCCGCTGAAGTTGTTGTCACATTGCAGCATGCTGGCGCGCACCAATTTCCCGGTGCTGTCAAAGTAGGCATTGACCGGCATATTGGGCGAGTAGGGAATGAACTTGCCGACCAGCTTTGCGCTGACGCCGTCGCGGTCGTGAGCTCTGCGTGTTCCCACATCACATGAACCTTTCGCGTAATCGGCAACGCTCAAGGCCTTGAGTTCCATGGGGCGCACTTCGGTTTCACCGGCCCGCTTCAATGGTGGGTGGGTGGTGAACGGTTGGTAGAACTTGGCATCCCCGGACTCGATGGCGGCCACGCATTCGGCCAAAGTGTCATAACCCACGTTACCATTCGCATCGGTGTGGGTGGCGGCGGTTGCCTGCAGTGCACACAGGCTGATCAAGCTCAATCCCCAGCCCATGAGCAGGGGGTGTTGTCGTTTGGAAATCATGGTTGGGGTTTTCCTTGTAGCAAAAGAAAAACATATTAATGAATTAATTAGTTTCCAATTGACAATTTAAGTAATATTTGTATTACTTTGTGTACAGGGCTATCCCCCGGGCCCAGTCAACTGTGGCCCGGTGACCAATCTGGCAGTATTTTTCTTCAGCTTGCCCGAGATTCAGACGGTGTGCGTGTCAGCAGCATGGCATCGCCATAGCTGAAAAAACGGTAGTGGTTGGTGATGGCGTGGCGGTACAAGGCCATGATGTGCTCGTAGCCTGCCAAGGCGCTGACCAGTATCATCAGTGTGCTCTTGGGCAGGTGAAAGTTGGTGATCAGGCGGTCCACCACTTTGAATTCAAAGCCCGGCGTGATGAAAATCTGCGTGTCGCCGCTGGCTTGGCCGAACTTGGCCCAGGATTCCAGTGTGCGCACCGTGGTCGTGCCCACCGCCACCACTTGGCCGCCCCGTGCCTTGCACTCGGCAATGGCTTGTTGCGTGGCTTGTGGCACTTCGTACCACTCGCGGTGCATGGTGTGTTCGGCAATGTTCTCGGTCTTGACGGGCTGGAAGGTGCCGGCACCTACATGCAAGGTCACGCTGGCACGTTGCACGCCACGCGCTTCCAGTTGTGCCAACAGCGCCTCGTCGAAGTGCAGCGCGGCTGTGGGCGCCGCCACCGCGCCGGGCGCACGCGCGAACACGGTCTGGTAGCGCTTGGCGTCTTCTTCTGAATCTGTGTGGGTGATGTACGGTGGCAAGGGCACATGGCCGTGTTTTTCCATCAGCGCATGCGGCTCGTCGCTCAGTTGCAAGTGAAACAGCTGGCCGTTTTCATCGGGCCAGCGGCCCAGCAGCACGGCATCAAAGCCGCCGTTGCGGGCGCCACCCGCCATGAACATCTGGCCGCCCACCAGCGGCTTTTTGCTCACTTTCATGTGCGCCACCACCTGGTGGCCGGGCAACACGCGTTCGATCAGCAATTCGAGCTTGCCGCCGGATGCCTTCTCGCCAAAGATGCGCGCCTTGACCACCTTGGTGTCGTTGAAGACCAGCAAGTCGCCCGCGTTCAGCAAGCCGGGCAGTTCGTTGAAGATGCGGTCGACCACGGCGGCTGATGAACCGTCCAGCAAGCGCGAGCCACTGCGTACGGCTGCAGGGTGTTGGGCGATCAGTTCGGGGGGGAGTTCAAAGTCGAAGTCACTGAGGGTGAATTCGCGGGGGAAGGATGGGGAAAGAGACGTCATGCTTCAGGGCCGGACAGGCCCGTTCGAAGTTTCGAAGTGGTGATTGTAAGAACCTGATTCAGCTTCGCAAACGACGAGGGGATGTGGAGCTGTCGAGCGAATGTTTGGGCAGCCCGCTGACTTCAACCCTTTGCAAACATTCTGAAATGGCATGGGCGGGGTACATGTGCCGGATTTCAGAGCCGATCGTGAGTTTGACGCCGGCGGCGACATCGGTGGCTTCAATGAAGCACCACCAGCCCGAATCCATCTGTAGCAATTTGGGGTGGCCATACTGACTCAACTCGGCCAACAAATCGTCGCTGGTTTTGTCCTGCTCGGCGCAGCTTTCATGGCGATGCCTCGTCGCTGAACACCGCCGCGTGAAATTATGAATAATGTCAGTTATATCCATGAAATAGCATTTTTGTATTATTTAATCGTTGATTTCTTGAAATTCAAAAATAAATCAATTGAAATTGTAATCTGTATTAACAAAAATATTGATTTGAAATTACATCCAATGAGAGGCAAAGCCTTACTTTCGGGGAATGTCCTCGGCCACAGAGTCACAAGCTTTTGCACAACGCCTTCGGGTTGCACTCGAAGCGTGTGGCGTGCGTCTGTCGCCTTCCGTGGTCGCCAATGAATTCAACTTGCGTTATTGGGGTCGGAGCATCACGCCACACACGGCCAGGAATTGGCTCATGGGCAACTCCATGCCGACGCAAGACAAGTTGAGGGTCCTGGCCGACTGGCTACAGGTCAGTCCTGATGGGTTGCGGTTTGGCAATCCCCTGTCCGTAGGGCAAGAAAGTGCAGCCGATTCACTGCGTGGCTCGTTGAATCTGGCCGATCGGGAAATGCTCAACCGTTATCTGGCTTTGTCCACCACCGACCGAAAAATTGTTCGGGATGTGGTGGAAGCCCTGTGTGTGGCGGCAACGGTCAAGAAAGCCAAATGAGGCCGCTTTGATATTGGCGCCGGCTTCGGCTGCTGGTCGGTTTGTGGCTTGCGCTCTCGCCAATGGTCTCGGCCATTCTGGAGCCCTAAAGCAAAGCCATGAATACCCTGTTCCGCATCATCCTGGCACCGATATTTGCCTTCTGGTTCGGTTTGGGCATCGGCGCCAAAGTGGCGTCATCTTCGTGTTGACGGCGTTTGCGCTGGCCATCGATGCGTTGGTGGGCCGCATCGAAAAGGGGTTGATGAAGTGGCAGCCCCACAGGGGTGGGACCGAAAAGTTGTGCTCGTCTGAGTGAACTTGGTGATGCTGATTTGCACCTTTAAATAATAAACAATTACACATTTGTTGAAATTATTAAGTTCTAGGTGGTTAGAATTCGTGCCCGGCGGACATGGTGTCCGCGTTCGAAAATCATCCATTGAAAGTCAATATGAAAAAAATGATCCGTTTCTTGAGCGTCACAGCCGTTCTCGCTACCGCCGCTGCTGCGCAAGCGCAGGTTTATGTGGAGGGTTCTGTAGCTGCGTTGACAGCTAAAGATTCGTCAAATGGCATCAAAACCGAGACTAAACCATCGACTTTTTCCGGCCTAGTGGGCTACAACGTTCATCCTAATGTGGATGTTGAAGGCTATTTGGGCTTGGGCGCAGGCAAATCTGGTGTTACTGAAAATGGCTATGACTCTGGACGTGAGGCCAAAGTCAAGAGTTCGTTTGGTGTGTTTGTAAAGCCTAAAGTCATGGTCAGCCCAGAGGTTGAAGTGTTTGGCCGTTTGGGTTTTCTGGAAAATAAATTCAGCGATAACTACAAAAATAGCAGCACCACCACGACCAATACATATGGTTCCTTCGCTTTTGGTGTGGGCGCCAATTACTACTTTGACAAGCGCACTTATGTGACTGGCAGCTACATGAACTACCACAACAAAGATGGTTTGAAAGTCAATGGCCTGAGCATTGGCGTGGGCTACAAGTTCTGAATTTGAATTTCTGAAACGTCACACATCAAGACAAAGCCGCCTTCGGGCGGCTTTGTTTTTTGGGGCCATCCAAAGGCACAATCGCTGACATGCCTGCCAAGCCCGCCACCCCGCCCTCAAAAACGCTGTCCGCGCCACAAAAGGCGTTGATCAAGCTGGGCTTGGTGCGCGACATTGACCTGGCTTTGCACCTGCCGCTGCGCTACGAAGACGAAACCCGCATCGTCAAACTGCGGGATGCGCGCGAAGGCGATACCGCGCAGATCGAGGCCACGGTGACGGCCTGCGAAATCACCATGCGGCCGCGCCGCCAGTTGTTGGTCACGGTGGACGATGGCAGCGACACCTGTGTGATGCGTTTTTTCAGTTTCTACCCCTCGCACCAGAAGGCGCTGGCGGTGGGCAACCGCATTCGTGCCCGAGGCGAAGTGCGCGGTGGCTTCATGGGGTTGACCATGATGCACCCCACCTTCAAGGCGGCGGGTGGTCACCTGGCCGAGGCTTTGACACCGGTGTATCCCACGGTGGCCGGGCTGGCCCAAGCCTATTTGCGCCGCGCCGTGATCACCGGCTTGAACCATGCGGACCTGAGCGAGACCTTGCCCCGTGGCATTGCCTGGCCCGACAAGCGTGGCGCCTGGTCGCTGCGCGATGCGCTGCAGTTTTTGCACCACCCCACGCCCGATGTGGCGCTGGCCGCCCTCGAAGACCGCAGCCACCCGGCCTGGATTCGGCTCAAGTGCGAAGAGTTGCTGGCGCAGCAGCTGTCGCAACTCACGGCCAAGCGCGAGCGTGACTTGTTGCGCGCACCTGCGCTCAAACTAAAGTCGGAAGGCTTGTACGGTCAGTTGCTGGCCGCTCTGCCCTTTGGCCTGACGAATGCCCAGCAACGCGTGGGGCAGGAAATCGCCCAGGACCTGGCCCGCAACGTGCCCATGCACCGCCTGCTGCAAGGCGATGTGGGCGCGGGCAAGACGGTGGTCGCTGCGCTGGCGGCCATGGTGGCTGTGGATGCGGGCTGGCAATGCGCTCTGATGGCGCCGACCGAAATTTTGGCCACCCAACACTTTGCCAAGCTGGTGGGCTGGCTGGAGCCTTTGGGCGTGAAAGTCGCCTGGCTGATTGGCAGCCAGAAAAAGAAAGAACGCGCCGCCATGCTGGCGTTGATCGAGTCCGGCGAGGCCGCGCTGGTGGTGGGCACGCATGCCGTCATTCAGGAGCACGTCAAGTTCAAGAACCTGGCGCTGGCCGTGATCGACGAGCAGCACCGCTTTGGCGTGGCGCAGCGCCTGGCCCTGCGCGGAAAGATGCAGGCCGATGGCATGGAGCCGCACATGCTGATGATGACGGCCACGCCGATCCCTCGCACGCTGGCCATGAGCTATTACGCCGATCTGGACGTGTCGGTGATCGACGAGCTGCCGCCGGGGCGCACGCCCATCGTGACGCGGGTGGTGTCCGATCACCGCCGCGATGAAGTGGTCGCGCGCATTGGCGCTCAGCTGCAGCAGGGGCGGCAGGTGTACTGGGTGTGCCCGCTGATCGAAGAAAGCGAAGCATTGGACCTGACCAATGCCACGCAAACCCACGCCGACTTGAGCGAAGCGCTGCCCGGCGTCATGGTGGGCCTGTTGCATTCGCGCATGCCCGTGGCCGAAAAGAAGGCCGTGATGGATTTGTTCACCAGCGGCCAGATGGGCGTGCTGGTCAGCACCACGGTGATCGAGGTGGGGGTGGATGTGCCCAACGCCTCGCTGATGGTGATCGAACATGCCGAGCGTTTTGGTTTGAGCCAGTTGCACCAGCTGCGCGGCCGGGTGGGGCGCGGTGCGGCGGCGTCGGCCTGTGTGCTGCTGTACGGCACGCCCGAAGGCGGGCGCCTGAGCGAGACTGCTCGTGAACGTTTGCGCGCCATGGTGGAGACGAATGATGGTTTCGAGATCGCCCGGCGCGATCTGGAGATCCGGGGACCGGGTGAATTTTTGGGCGCACGCCAATCGGGGGCGCCTTTGCTGCGTTTTGCCGACTTGGAAACCGACACGCCCTTGCTGGAGTGGGCCCGCGCATTGGCCCCCCACATGCTGGACCAGCACCCCGAGCTGGCCGAGCGCCACATTGGCCGCTGGTTGGGCGGGAAATCCGAGTACCTGAAGGCCTGATGTTCAAATACCGCCCATGACCCTGACCGAACTCAAATACATCGTGGCCGTGGCCCGTGAAAAGCATTTTGGCAAGGCCGCCGAGGCTTGCCATGTGTCGCAACCCACTTTGTCGCTGGCGATCAAGAAGCTCGAAGAAGAGCTGGACATGAAGATTTTTGAGCGCAGTGCCAGCGAGGTATCGGTCACCGCATTGGGCGATGAGGTTGTGCGCCAGGCGCAGAGCGTGCTGGAGCAGGCCGCCGAGATCAAGGAAATCGCCAAGCGCGGCAAAGACCCCCTGTCGGGGCCTTTGCGCTTGGGGGTCATCTACACGATCGGGCCTTATCTGCTGCCCGATCTGGTCCGCCAGATCATCACGCGCACACCGCAGATGCCGCTCATGTTGCAAGAGAATTTCACCGTGCGTTTGCTGGAGATGCTGCGCACCGGCGAGATCGATTGCGCGATCCTGGCCGAGCCTTTTCCGGACACCGGCTTGGCGATGGCGCCGCTTTATGACGAGCCCTTTGTGGCGGCTTTGCCGCGCAACCACGCATTGGCCGGGGCCGCGTCACTGACCACCGATCAGCTCAAGGAAGAGACGATGCTGCTCCTGGGCAATGGGCATTGTTTTCGCGACCATGTGCTGGAGGTGTGCCCAGAGTTTGCGCGTTTTTCCAGCCGCACCGAAGGCATCCGCAAGAGCTTTGAGGGCTCCTCGCTGGAGACGATCAAACACATGGTGGCCGCCGGCATGGGCGTGACCTTGGTGCCGCGTTTGTCGGTGCCCGAAGAAGCCTTGGCCGAGCCCGACAAGAAGTCGGTCAACGGCGATGCGCATGTGCGTTATTTGCCCATCGTCGATCCGCACGGTGGCCCGCCGCCCACGCGCCGGGTGGTGCTGGCCTGGCGGCGCAGCTTCACGCGCTATGAAGCGATTGCCGCTTTGCGCAATGCGGTCTATGCCTGCAAGTTACCGGGTGTGACGCGCCTGTCTTGATATCCCCGCAGCTTGGCTTGTGCGTCTGCTGTATTCGGGCGCGGATAATTGAGCCATGACCGACAAACTCAAGCTTTATCTGGACCTGATCCGCTGGAACCGGCCTGCGGGCTGGTTGCTCTTGTTGTGGCCTTCTCTGGCGGCTTTGTGGGTGGCCGCCGGGGGCTTTCCGGGTTGGCACCTGATCGCGGTGTTCACCTTGGGCACCATCCTCATGCGCAGCGCGGGTTGCTGCGTCAACGATGTGGCCGACCGCGACTTTGACAAGCATGTGAAACGCACGGCCAACCGCCCGGTGACCAGTGGGCGCATCGGAACCCGTGAAGCTTTGCTGGTGGGGGCTGTGCTGGCGCTGTGTGCGTTCGGTTTGGTGCTGACCACCAACGAGGCCACCATCGTTTGGTCATTTGCCGCGCTGGCGGTGACGCTGGTGTACCCCTACGCCAAGCGTTACGTGTCCATGCCCCAGGCGGTGCTGGGGGTGGCGTTCAGCTTCGGTATTCCGATGGCATTTGCCGCAGTGCAAGGCCAGGTGCCGCTGCTGGCCTGGGCGCTTTTGTTGGGCAATCTGTTTTGGGTGTTGGCCTATGACACCGAATACGCCATGGTCGACCGCGATGACGACCTCAAGATCGGCATGAAGACCTCGGCCATCACCTTGGGCGACAAGGATGTGCCCGCCATCATGGGCTTTTATGTGGCCTATCTGTTGATCTGGGCATGGCTGTTGAATGCCCCGCAGCAAGGGGTGTGGTTCTGGCTGGCTTTTGCGGTTTCGGCAGGCCAAGTGGTCTGGCACTACAGCTTGATCCGTCAGCGCAGCCGCGAAGGCTGCTTCAAGGCTTTCCGGCTGAACCACTGGCTGGGCTTCAGCGTGTTTGTGGGCGTGGCCTTGTCGTACCGGTGATGCGCTGACCTTCAGCGCAGCATCCAGACCCGGATCAGGACGGCTTGTCGCTCGGGTGGCAAGCCATGCAAGGTTCCCACAAAGACCCGGCGGTTGAGCCAGGCGTGCGGCCCTGCGGGGGCGGTGACCTTCACTTGCGAAAAGGCATAACGCGGCCCCTCGGCGGGGGCATCGATGGTCACGCGATTGTGGATGGTCAGCACCGTGCCATCGTCGTGCTGCATTTCGTACAGGGCGTCCAGCTCCTTGATGCCATCGGGGCGCAGCAGCTGCCGGTCGGCTCCTCCGGGCAGCACCCGTCCACGCAACACATGGCCATCGATCTGGCCCGCAAATTGGCCACCCACAATCGGGATGATGAAGCGTTCACCCGCAGGGGACATGCCCAGGTCTTGCCGGGGCGAGACCTGCACCACAGCCTCCCAGGCCAGCACACTCGAGGGTGCTTGCAGGGGATGGGCTTGCACGGTGGATTCAAACGAAGTCATGGGCATTCCTGCGGTGTGGCGTGCATTCAGGCCCGCACATAACGAACGATGGCATCGCAGATCGACGCACGGCGTGACTGGCTGTTGGCGGGCGTGCTGGCGTCGTAATCGAACAGCACCTGGTAGTTGTGCCGCGAGGAGATGTGGTAGTGGCACAGGCCGATGAAGTTGATGTAGACGTTCATCGGTTCGATGTCCTGGCGGATGCTGCCATCGGTCTGGCCACGTTGCACGATGTCTTGCACCATCGCAAACGTGGCGCGGTTCATCTCGATGATGGTGGGCGACTCTTTCAGAAAGCGTGCACCTTGCAGGTTTTCCTGCAGGCTCAAGCGGATGAAGTCCGGGTATTTGCTGAAGTTGTCAAATGCATACCCGGCCAATCGGGCCAGTGCCTGCAACGGTGGCAGCTCATCTGGCGGGTCGATGTGGTCTTCTCGCACGATCCGGTAGGCGAACTCCAGCACGGCCGCATACAGGCCTTCCTTGCTGCCGAAGTGGTAGTAGATCATCCGCTTGCTGGTGTGGGTGCCTGCCGCGATCGATTCGATGCGGCTGCCTTCCAGACCGTAGTTGGCGAATTCAGCGAGGGCGACTTCGAGGATGTTGCGTTTGACCGGATCCATAGGTGCTGGTTTTGGGCTTTCAGGCTTGCAGTTGTTGGCGCAGATCGTCGCACAGTTGATCGGCCGCAGCAGCGCTGGCAGGCGAGACCGCGGTGTAGCTGAAAAAGCCGTGGTTCAAGTCGCCGTGCACGCGCATCAGCAGTGGCACACCGGCGGCCTTCAAGGCGGCGGCGTAGGCCAGGTTGTCCTGGTACAAAAAGTCGTGCACCCCCACGCCGATGATGGCGGGGGCCAGGCCCGCCAGCGTGGCCGCTTTCAGGGGCGAGACACGCGGGTCCTGGGCTTTGGCTTCGGCGTTGTCACCCAGGTAGGACTTTTCAGGGCCACCCCGGCCAGACAGGTTGGTGGCCGGGTACAGCAGCAGTTGGCAAGCCAGTGCGATGCCGTGGTCGCGGCAGTACAGCGCGGCCACAGCCGCCAGATTGCCCCCGGCGCTGTCACCGCCCACGGCCAAAGGCTTGCCTTGGCCACCCAGCTCGTCCAGGTGCTGGCTGGCCCACAGCATCGCGGCTTCGGCATCATCGGCGGCGGCCGGGAAGGGGTGCTCGGGTGCCAGTCGGTAATCCACATTCAGGACGACCACCCCTGCGCGGTTGGCCAGGCGGATGGCGTGGGCTTCGTGCGATTCCAGATCGCCCACGACCCAGCCGCCGCCATGGAAATACACCAAGGTGCCCGTGGTGTCGCCCGACAAGGGGTAGACCACGCGCACGGCCATGTCCCCGGTGGGGCCAGGTATGGTGCGCGATTCGATGCGGCCTTCGGGCAGCACAGGCTTGGGGTAGAGCAATGCACGCACATTGCGGGCACGCTCGCGGCTCACGGGGCCATTGCCGCCTTCGTAAAGGTCGGGGATGCCGGCGGCTTTCCAGCGGCGGTCGATCTCGATGATCGCCGGGTCCAGGGGCAGGGTGGGGGTGTTGTGGGGCATGACGGGGCTTATTTGGCGGGAATGAAGTCGATGGCGTCGATCACGACCGATTGGCCGATGCGCGGTGCCTTGACGCTGTTGGAGACAAAGTAGACCGTGTGGCTGGCCACCACAGGGGCGAACCAGGCGATCTCGGCGGCGTGGGCGTAGACCTTTTTCCATGCACCTTCTGCTTTGTCCAGTGGCAGTGTGGCGGCTTCATCCATCAGTTTGGTGAGGGTGGCGTCTTCCGACTTGTAGAAGTTCAGGCTGCCTTTGCCCAAGGTCTGAAAGCGCGCCAGATTGGGCACGCCCGAGTTGCTGTTGAACATCAGGGCGCCAATCTTCTTGCTGCGCTCGGCCGCGATCATGGCGCCAAAGTTCTGGAACTCTTCGGTCACCGGACGGATACCGACTTTCTTGAGCTGACCGGCAATGGCCATGGTCAGAAAGCGGCTGAGCGTGTTGTTGACGTATTGCAGTTTCAACTCAAAGCCGTTGGGGTAACCGGCTTCGGCCAGCAGGGCCTTGGCTTTGGCGGGGTCGTAGGGGTAACGCTTTTCGATCTCGGGGTCATAGCCCAGGAAGCCCTTGCTTTGCAATTGCGCAGAGGGTTCGGCCAGTTTGCCGAACAAGGCGGTGGCCAAGAGCTTGCGGTCCAGCGCGTAGTTGATGGCCTGGCGCACACGCACGTCTTTCAGCTCGGGCTGGAACACGCCTTCGCGGTCGGCCAGGACCAGGCCAGTCCACTGCACCGGATCGGACACGATGCGCAGATCGCTGGGCAGGTTGGCGGCGTTCGAGTTGCCTGTGAAAGGATCACTGACCAGCACCTTGAGTTGTCCGGCTTTCATGGCCTGGATGCCCGCGTTCTGGTCTTCAAAGACTTGCACCACGACCTTGTCCCACTTGATGCGGCTCTTGTCGTAGTAGTGCTCGTTGGGCACATAGGTGTAGCTCTTGCCGGTGATGGTGGCCGCAGGGTCGAGCTTGTACGGACCTGCACCAAAGGTGGCTGCACCCAGCTGGTCGGGTTTGGCCACGCCGAGGGGGCTGATGATGTCGCCGCTGTTGAAGTAGGCATCGAACAAGGACAGCAGTGCCGGTTGGGGCGCCGAGAGTTTGATCTTGAGCTTGAATTTGTCCAGGATCTCGATGCCGGTCATGGTGGCCAGGTTGGCCGAGAACGGTCCTTTTTTGCCAACGAAGTATTCGATGGATTTTTTGACCGCTTCGGCGGTCACGGGCTCGCCGTCGCTGAACTTGGCGTTCTGGCGCAGGGTGAAGGTCACTTCCTTGCTGTCGGGCGACATTTGCCAGGCGGTGGCCAGGCCCGGCGCGAATTTGCCATCGGCCTGGGTGCGGATCAGGGGTTCATAAGCGGGTGACAGGTGCACCCCTGCACGGCCATTGCCGCTGATGGCGGGGTCCATGCTCAAGGGCGAGAAGGGCATGCCGATGCTCAGCACCTTGGCGTTGTTTTGGGCCATGGCTGGCGCACTCATCAGGCCCAGGCTGAGGGCGCAGGCGCCGAGCACGCTGGTGCCCAGCAGGTGGCGGCGAAGGGTGTTCGAGGTGTTCATGCGTGTCTCCTGTAGGTGTTGTGGGAAAAGGCGTGGTTTGCGGTTGAAGAACAAGGTCAAGTCGCGGCGGCCAGCGCTTGGCGCGCCAGATCGAACTGGGCACGGCGCTCGCGCTGGACGAGCGGGTCGGGCACCGGCGCTGCGGCCAGCAGGGCGCGGGTGTAGGGGTGCTGCGGGTGTTCATGCACTTGGTTTGCATCGCCTTGCTCGACGATGTCGCCCCGGTACAGCACCACGGTGCGGTGCGACACATGCCGCACCACCGTCAAGTCGTGCGAGATGAACAGCATGGCCAGGCCCATGCTTTGCTGCAGTTCCTTGAGCAGGTTCAGCACTTGGGCTTGGACCGACAGATCGAGCGCACTGACGGGCTCGTCGCACACGATCAGGCGGGGCTTGGCGATCACGGCGCGGGCAATGGCGATGCGCTGGCGCTGCCCGCCCGAGAATTGACCGGGATAGCGCTGCGCGGTGTCGGCGGGCATGCCCACGCGTTGCAGCACCTCGGCGATGCGTTGCGCGATGTCTTGGGTGCGCAGGCTTTTGTCGCTCAGCAAAGGCTCGGCCAAGGTGTCGCCCACAGTGCGTGCGGGGTTGAGCGAGCCATAGGGGTCCTGGAACACCACCTGGATGTCGCGCCCCAGTGTGCGGCGGCGCGCGCGGCTGGCGTGGGTGATGTCTTCGCCATCAAACAGGATCTGACCCTGTGTGGCCTCGGTCAAGCCCAGGATCACGCGACCCAGGGTGGTCTTGCCCGAGCCGGACTCGCCCACCAGCCCCACGGTTTCGCCGGGGTGGATGCTCAGGCTCACGCCTTTGAGGGCCTGAAAGACCTTGCCCTGGCCTTGTGTGAAGTCCACGCGCAAGTCCTGCACTTGCAAAAGCGGTGCGGTGTTCATGGGGCCACTCCGGTGATGTTCATCAGTTTGTCGTCCACCGTGGGCAGCACATCACCCGGCTTGGCGCTGTGCGGGTTGGCCGCCAGCAAGGCCTGGGTGTAGGGGTGTTGTGGGCGGTGGAACAGGTCCACCACGGTGGCCGATTCAAGGACCTGGCCGTGGCGCAGCACCATGGCGCGGTCGCAGATGTCGGCCACCACGCCCCAGTCGTGCGTGACCAGCACCACCGCCATCTGGCGAGATTGGCTCAGGCTGCGCAGCAGTGCCAGGATTTCGGCTTGCACGGTCACGTCAAGTGCGGTGGTGGGTTCGTCGGCCAACAAAATCCGAGGCTCGCTGGCCAGGGCTCTGGCGATGCCCACGCGCTGGGCCATGCCACCCGAGATTTGGTGGGGGTAACGCTTGGCCACGTCCTGAGGGTTGGGGATCTTGACTTGTTCCAGCAGCGCCATGACCTTGGCCTGGACTTGGGCCGCGCCCAGGCCTTGCAGGCGGATCACCTCGGCCAGCTGGTGTCCGATGGTGAAGCAGGGGTCCAGCGCTGCCATGGGCTCCTGAAAGATCATGCCCACGGTGGCGCCGCGCAGCTGGGTCAGGCGCTTTTCGTTGGACAAGTCGATCACTTCACCGTTGATCACCGCTGTGCCCGTGCTGACGTGCACGCCCGGTGGCAGCAAGCCCATGAGCGACAGGCTGGTCAGGGTTTTGCCACTGCCGGATTCGCCCACGATGCCCAGAGTTTCACCTTGCTTCAGATCCAGATTCACCCCTTGCACCAGCGTGCGCGTGGCGCTGCCCGTGCCTGTGACGATGGTCACATCGCGCAGCGACAGCAAGCTGTCTTTTGGCAAGTCTTTCGGCTGGATGGCCTGGCGTGCTTTGACGCTTTGGCGCACGGCCGGGCGCGACCAGGATTCTGTGGAGGCATCGCGCAGGCTGTCGCCCAACAGGCCAAACGACAGCACAGTGAGCGCCACCACGCCGCCCGAAGGCACCAGCAGCCATGGGAAGTCGTTCAGGCTGGCCGAGGCTTCAAAAATCATGCTGCCCCAGGTGGGGGCAGGCGGGGCCACGCCCAAGCCCAGGAAGCTGATGCCGGTTTGCACAATCACGGCGATGGCGGCGAACAGCGACATTTGCACAATCACCGGCCCGGCAATGCGGGGCAACACATGGCGCACGATGATGTGCGCATCGCTCAGCCCCGAGATGCGGGCGGCCGCGATGTACAGCTCTTCGCGCACGGCCAGTGTCACGCTGCGCAGCACGCGTGACACCCCGGCCGAGCCCATCACGCCCAGCGTGACCATGGCTGGCAGCATCGCCTGACCAAACACGGCCAGCACCGCCAACATGATCAGCATGGTGGGCAGCGACTGCACCAGGCTCACGTATTGCTGCACGCACCGGTCCCACAGGCCGCCGAAATACCCGGCGCTCACGCCCAGGCTCAGGCCCAGCAGGCTGGCCATGACCACCGCCTCGATCACGCCAGCAATGGTGAGCGAGACGCCGTGCACCATGCGGCTGAACACATCGCGACCCAGGGCGTCGGTGCCCAGCCAGTGCTCCGCACTGGGCAGTTGCTTGAGGGCCAGCAGGTCTTGCTCCAGTGGGTCAAGAGGGGCGAACACCGGGGCGCCGATCGACAGCACCAGCAGCAGTACAAGCCACAGCAGGGCCACCACCGCCAGCGGACGGCTCAACAGTCGCCGCATAAAGCTCGCGTTTGGGGTCTGGGTTGCAGCCGCGCTCATGACAGCCTCACTTTCGGGTTGAGCCAACCGTAGCTCAGGTCGACCATCAGGTTGATGGCCACGGTCATCAGGGTGAAGTACAGCGTCACGCCTTGCAGCAGCAAGATGTCTTTGTTCAGGGCGGCGCTGACGGCCAGGCTGCCCAGTCCGGGCAAGACGAACACGCGTTCGACGAACACCGTGCCGCTGATGGCGCCGATCATCACCAGGCCCAGCACCGTGACCACGGGCAAGGCCGCATTGCGCAAGGCGTGTTTCCAGATCACGCTGCGCTCGGGCAAACCGCAGGCGCGCAGACCGCGGATGAAGTCGCGTCCCATGACATCGTTCATCGCGTCACGGGTTTGTTTGGCGATGCTGGTGATGGAGTACATGGCCACCGAGAAAATGGGCAGCACCAGGCTCAAGGCCCAGTCTTTGGGGCTTTCGCTGAAAAACACATAGCCGGTGGCTGGCAGCCAGCGCAGGGTGACTGCAAAGACGGAGATCAGCACCAGGGCCAGCCAGAAAGACGGAAAGATCAGCCCGACCAGCGAGAACGCATCGATGGCGCGGCCCACCCAGCCGCCTTGCAGTGCGCTGGCCACGCCCAGCATGAGGCCCACGCTCAGGCAGACCACCAGCACCCCGACCATGATGGACACCGACACCCCCAGCCTGGGGTTGAGCAGCGAGGTCACGGTTTCTTTGGTGAAGTGCGACACACCCAGATCGCCCTGCACCGCGTGGCCAAGCCAGGACAGGTATTGCACGAGCAATGGGCGGTCCAGGCCCAGTTCGATGCGCAGCGCTTCGTATTGTTCGCGTGTGCCATCGGCACCCAAAATGGTCATGGCCATGTCACCCGGGGCCAGGCTGTTGAGCACAAAGGTCAGCAGCGTGACCACGACCACCAGCGGCACCGACATGAGCAATCGGTGAAGTACGACTTTGAACACCCGATATCCTTTGAAAATCTTTAATGTACGTTTTGGTACATAAATATTTTATTAATGTACGTGTTGGTACAGATATCGGTATTTACCCTCGCGAGGGTTGACCCTGCGCAGGGCGTGGGTGCTCAGGCCTTGCCGAATTCGTCACCCAATTCGCGTGCGCGCACTTCAGCCGCTTGCATGGCCTGGATGAAGGCGGGTTTGATGCCGGCCGCTTCCATGGCCGTGAGTGCCGCGTAGGTGGTGCCGCCCTTGGAGGTGACGCGCTGGCGCAGCACTTCGGGGGATTCGGTCGATGCCGCTGCCAAAGACGATGCGCCCGAGAAAGTGGCCACGGCCAGTTGGTAGGCTTGATCGGCCGACAGCCCCATGCCCACACCGGCTTCGGTCATGGCTTCGAGAAAATAAAACACATAGGCTGGGCCCGAGCCCGACAAGGCGGTCACCGCGTCCAGTTGTGACTCCTGCGACACCCAGAGGTATTGCCCGGTGGTGCCAATCACTTGCTCGACCAGTGCCTTGTCGGCGGCGGAGACACTGGGGCAAGGGTAAAGCGCGGTCATGCCTTGGCCGACCAGGGCGGGCGTGTTGGGCATGCAGCGCACCACGCGCTCGGTGCCCACCCAGCGGCGGATGCTGTCCGTGCGGATGCCTGCGGCCACCGACAGGTGCAGCGCCTTGCCGGTGTGCGCCATGACAGGGGCGGCCGCTTCGCTGAAGATCTGCGGTTTGACTGCCCAGACCACGAGGTCCGCCTGGGCCAGCGCCGGGCCTGCCGAGGGCAGTGCCGTGATGCCAAAGTCCTTGAGCAACTTGGCAGCGGTATCGGCAAAGGGCTCGACCACGGTGATTTGTGCAGGCTTCATGCCCTGGCGGATCAGGCCGCCAATGATGGCGCTGGCCATGTTGCCGCCGCCGATGAATGCGATCTGTTGTGAAGGTGTGCTCATGTGGGGGTGTCTCTTGGGTGTCTGTTTGGAAAACGCCATGCGGGAATTGTCGCTGTTTGTGCCCAGGACTTTGCGTTAGCCTTGTGGGCATGGACTACATCCTTTCTATTGACCAAGGGACCACCAGCTCACGTGCGGTGGTGTTTGACCGGGCTGGCCAGCCGGTGGCGATCGCGCAGCGCGAGTTTGCGCAGCATTTTCCGCGGCCTGCTTGGGTGGAACACGATGCCAACGAGATCTGGCAAAGCCAGCTGGCGGTGATGCAGGAGGCCTTGAGCCGTGCGGGTATCTCGGCTGCGCAATTGCGCGCGATTGGCCTGACCAACCAGCGCGAGACCACGGTGCTGTGGGACCGCCAGACGGGCGAGCCGGTGGCACCGGCCATCGTGTGGCAAGACCGCAGGACCGTGGCGCATTGCGAGGCGCTGCGGGCTGCCGGGCTGGTCGACAAAATCACGCGCAAGACGGGTTTGGTGCTGGATGCGTATTTCTCGGGGACCAAGCTCGCCTGGTTGCTGGACCATGTGCCGGGTGCCCGTGCGCGTGCCGAGCGCGGTGAGCTGGCGTTTGGCACGGTGGACAGCTGGCTGGTCTGGAAGCTCACCGGCGGTCGCGTCCATGCCACGGACCCCAGCAATGCTTCGCGCACCTTGCTGTTCAACTTGAAAAAGGGCGCTTGGGATCCAGAGCTGTTGGCCATGCTGCGCATTCCGGCAGAGGTCTTGCCTCAGGTGCTGCCTTCGTGCGGGGTGGTGGCCGAGACCGATGCGGCTTTGCTGGGCGTGCGTGTGCCGATCGCCGGATGGGCGGGCGACCAGCAGGCGGCGCTGTTCGGGCAGGCCTGCTTTGCGCCAGGCATGGCCAAGAACACCTATGGCACCGGATGCTTCATGCTGATGAACACGGGCAACCAGCCAGTGGTCAGCCAGCATCGCCTGCTCAGCACGGTGGCTTGGCAGGGGCCTGCTTCGTCCGAGCATGCCCGGGCGTATGCCTTGGAGGGCTCGGTGTTCATGGCGGGTGCGACGGTGCAGTGGCTGCGAGACGGTTTGCAGATCATTCAAAGTGCGCCAGAAGTGGAGGCCTTGGCCGCCAGCGTGCCAGACACCGGCGACGTCTTTCTTGTGCCTGCTTTTGCCGGCTTGGGTGCCCCCGATTGGGATGGGCAAGCCCGCGGCATGTTGCTGGGCATGACGCGGGGCACCACCCGCGCGCACATTGCACGGGCGGCACTGGAGGCCATTGCCTTGCAAACGGCCGATGTGTTTCAGGCCATGAGTGCCGACAGCGGTTTGCAGCTCCAGGAGCTGCGCGTCGATGGCGGGGCATCCCGGAACAATTTGCTGATGCAAATACAGGCCGATGTACTGGGGGTGCCGGTGGTGCGCAGTCAGGTGAGCGAAACCACGGCCTTGGGCGCCGCGTATCTGGCAGGCTTGGCCACCGGCTTTTGGTCGGGTGCCGATGAAATTTCTGCGCAGTGGCAAAAAGAGCGGCGGTTTGAGCCCCAATGGACGGCCCGGCAACGTCAAGAACGCCAGGGGCGTTGGCGTCAGGCGGTGGATCGCGCCAGAAACTGGGCTGTTTGAGCGACTCAAGGGCTGCCAGGCACGGGAAATGGCGGTTTTTCTGGGCTTGATCTGCCATTCAAGGGCGATCCATCCAAAATTCTTTGCAAAAGTTGTTGACGCCCCGGTTTTTTTCTGACAGAATCGTGGGCTTCGCTTTGCAAAAAGCGTAAGTATCTGCCCAATCTGAAGTGCCGCGAGTGGTTTGCGGTGTGGATGACGGGTCCAAGACTGATTCCTGTTTGGTGGCTTTGGCTGCTGGGCGAGGAATACAAGTTGGGAATAAAGAAATGATCCAGACAGAAACTCGGTTGGATGTGGCCGACAACACCGGCGCCAAGTCCGTGCTGTGCATCAAGGTGCTCGGCGGGTCCAAGCGTCGCTATGCAAGTGTTGGCGACATCATCAAGGTGAGCATCAAAGAAGCCGCTCCACGTGGCCGCGTCAAAAAAGGCGAGGTTTACAGTGCAGTGGTGGTTCGTACAGCCAAGGGCATCCGCCGTGGCGATGGCTCGCTCGTTAAGTTTGATGGCAACGCTGCAGTGTTGCTGAACGCAAAGTTGGAGCCTATCGGCACCCGCATCTTCGGCCCCGTGACGCGTGAACTGCGTACCGAGAAGTTCATGAAGATCGTGTCCTTGGCTCCTGAAGTACTGTAAGGACGCGCCATGAACAAGATTCGCAAAGGCGACGAAATCATCGTCATCACAGGTCGTGACAAAGGCAAGCGTGGCACCGTGTCACTGCGCGCCAGCGATTCGCACCTCGTGATCGAAGGTGTGAACCTCGTCAAAAAGCACGCCAAGCCAAACCCCATGAAGGGCACAACTGGCGGCATCATCGAAAAGGCCATGCCGATTCACCAATCCAATGTGGCGATTTTCAACGCTGCAACTGGCAAGGCTGATCGCGTGGGCATCAAGCTGCAAGCTGACGGCAAACGCGTTCGCGTTTACAAGTCCAGCGGCGAAGAAATCAAGGTGGCATGAGCATGGCACGTTTGCAACAAATCTTCCGCGAGAAAATCGCTGCTGAACTGACGGCCAAATTTGGCTACACGTCGCCCATGCAGGTTCCTCGCATCACCAAGATCACCTTGAACATGGGTGTGTCTGAAGCTGTGGCCGACAAGAAAGTCATGGACCACGCTGTGAGCGACTTGACCAAAATCGCTGGCCAAAAGCCTGTGGTGACCAAGGCCAAAAAAGCGATCGCTGGCTTCAAGATCCGTGAGCAACAACCTATCGGTTGCATGGTGACTCTGCGTGGCGTTCAGATGTATGAATTCCTGGACCGTTTCGTGACCGTGGCTTTGCCCCGCGTTCGTGACTTCCGTGGTATTTCTGGCCGCGCCTTCGATGGTCGTGGCAACTACAACATCGGCGTCAAAGAGCAGATCATTTTCCCTGAGATTGAGTACGACAAGGTTGATGCCTTGCGCGGTCTCAACATCAGCATCACCACAACGGCCAAGTCCGACGAAGAGTGCAAAGCGCTCTTGACGGCTTTCCGCTTCCCCTTCAAGAACTGAGGTGTCACGTGGCTAAAGTAGCTTTGATCGAGCGTGAGCTCAAGCGTGAAAAACTGGCGGCCAAGTACGCGAAAAAATACGCGGAACTGAAAGCCATCGCCAATGATGCCAAGCGCAGCGATGAAGAGCGTGCAGTTGCCCGTCTGGGTCTGCAAAAGCTCCCGCGCAACGCCAACCCCACCCGCCAGCGCAACCGTTGCGAAATCACCGGTCGCCCACGTGGCACATTCCGTCAATTTGGTCTGGGCCGCGCCAAGATCCGTGAACTTGCTTTCCAGGGCAACATTCCGGGCGTGACCAAGGCCAGCTGGTAATCGGCAGGAGAGATACAACATGAGCATGAGTGATCCTATTGCCGATCTGTTGACCCGCATCCGCAACGCACAAATGGTTTCCAAAGCCATGGTGTTGGTTCCTTCTTCCAAAGTTAAGGTGGCCATTGCCCAAGTGCTGAAAGATGAAGGCTACATTGACGGCTTCCAAATCAAAACCGAAGGTGGCAAAGCCACTCTCGAAATCGCCCTGAAGTACTATGCCGGTCGCCCTGTGATCGAGCGTATCGAGCGCGTGAGCCGTCCTGGCCTGCGTGTGTACAAAGGCAGCGATGCAATTCCTCAGGTCCAAAACGGCCTGGGCGTCGCCATCGTCACCACACCCAAGGGTGTGATGACCGACCGCAAAGCGCGCGCAGCCGGTGTCGGCGGCGAAGTGCTGTGCTACGTCGCTTAAAGGCAGGAGAGACTGAATGTCCCGAGTAGGAAAAATGCCTGTGACCATCCCCGCTGGCGTGGATGTGTCCATCAACAATGTTCAGATCAGCGTCAAGGGTGCAGGTGGTCAATTGGCCATCGCCGCCAACGGCCTGGTCAAGATCAACAACGAAGGCGGCAAGCTGAGCTTTGTGCCTGCCAACGATTCGCGTGAAGCCAATGCCATGAGCGGCACCCTGCGTCAGCTGGTGAACAACATGGTGACTGGCGTGACCAAGGGTTTCGAGAAGAAGCTGAGCTTGATCGGTGTGGGCTACAAAGCCGCAGCGTCGGGTGCCAAGCTGAACCTGGCTGTTGGTTATTCACACCCCGTCAACATCGACATGCCTGCTGGCATCACGGTGGCCACCCCAACCGCGACTGAAATCGTGATCAAGGGTGCTGACCGTCAACGTGTTGGCCAAATTGCTGCTGAGATCCGTGCTGTTCGTCCTCCTGAGCCCTACAAAGGCAAAGGCATCCGTTATTCGGATGAGAAGATCACGATCAAAGAGACCAAGAAGAAATAAGGAGCTGCATCATGTTGACCAAGAAAGAGCAGCGTCTCCGTCGTGCACGTCAAACACGCATCCGCATTGCACAGCAAGGCGTGGCCCGTTTGACCGTGAACCGCACCAACCTGCACATCTACGCCAGCGTTATCTCTGGTTGCGGAACCAAAGTGCTGGCCAGTGCCTCTACAGCCGAAGCCGAAGTGCGTACAGCACTGGGCACGACAGGCAAGGGTGGCAATGCCGCCGCCGCCGCCGTCATTGGCAAGCGCATTGCTGAAAAAGCAAAAGCAGCTGGCGTTGAGAAGGTCGCCTTCGACCGCGCAGGTTTCGCTTACCACGGTCGTGTCAAGGCTTTGGCCGAGGCAGCCCGTGAAGCAGGTCTGCAGTTCTAAACGGATCGGAATTACAAATGGCTAAATTTACAGCAAAACCGCAAGCTGACGGTCCAGAAGACGGTCTGCGCGAGAAGATGATCGCGGTCAACCGCGTCACCAAGGTGGTCAAGGGTGGCCGTATCCTGGGTTTCGCAGCGTTGACAGTGGTGGGTGATGGCGACGGCAAAGTCGGCATGGGCAAAGGCAAGTCGAAAGAAGTGCCAGTGGCTGTGCAAAAAGCGATGGAAGAAGCCCGCCGCAACCTGAACAAAGTTGCTTTGAAGAACGGCACCATTCACCACGCAGTGACAGGTCACCACGGCGCAGCCCGCGTCATGATGGCACCAGCCCCCAAAGGTACCGGCATCATCGCTGGTGGTCCTATGCGCGCTGTGTTCGAAGTGGTGGGTATCACCGACATCGTGGCCAAGAGCCACGGTTCTTCGAATCCTTACAACATGGTTCGCGCCACTCTGGACGCCCTGGCCAACTGCACAACAGCTTCTAACGTTGCTGCCAAGCGTGGCAAGTCGGTCGAAGAGTTGTTCGTCTGAACTGGAGATCGAACATGTCTACCCAAACTACCGTGAAAGTCCAATTGGTGCGTAGCCCCATTGGTACCAAGCAATCCCACCGCGACACAGTTCGTGGCCTGGGTCTGCGCAAACTCAACAGCGTCAGCGAATTGCAGGACACTCCTGCAGTGCGCGGCATGATCAACAAGATCAGCTATCTGGTCAAAGTTCTCTGAGAGATATCTGATGGAACTCAACAGCATCAAACCCGCAGAGGGCGCTAAACACGCTGCTCGTCGCGTTGGCCGTGGTATCGGTTCGGGTCTGGGTAAAACCGCCGGTCGTGGTCACAAAGGTCAAAAATCCCGTTCGGGCGGCTACCACAAAGTGGGTTTCGAAGGCGGTCAAATGCCTTTGCAGCGTCGCCTGCCCAAGCGCGGTTTCAAATCGCATTTGTTGAAATTCAACGCAGAAATCACCTTGACCACACTGAGCAAGCTCGGTCTGGCCGAAGTGGATCTGTTGACCTTGAAGCAAGCTGGCCTCGTGCCTGAGCTGGCCAAAGTGGTCAAAGTGATCAAATCCGGCGAACTCACCACAGCTGTCAAATTGACAGGCATTGGTGCGACAGCAGGTGCCAAAGCAGCGATTGAAGCTGCTGGTGGCTCCTTGGCCTGAATGTTGATGGTCGAGACGCATCGTGGCAACCAACGCTAATCAGATCGCCAAGACAGGCAAGTTCGGTGACCTTCGTCGCCGACTGGTCTTCTTGCTGCTCGCGTTGGTCGTCTACCGTGCTGGCGCCCACATTCCGGTTCCCGGCATCGATCCTGCACAACTCAAGCAGTTGTTCAATGGTCAGCAAGGCGGCATCCTGAGCTTGTTCAACATGTTCTCTGGCGGCGCCTTGTCGCGGTTCACCGTGTTTGCCTTGGGCATCATGCCTTACATCTCTGCCTCCATCGTGATGCAGTTGTTGACCTACGTTCTTCCTGCCTTCGAGCAGTTGAAGAAAGAAGGTGAGGCCGGTCGCCGCAAGATCACGCAGTACACACGTTTTGGTGCACTGGGCTTGGCGGTGTTCCAGTCTCTGGGCATTGCCATCGCACTGGAAGCATCGGCAGGTCTTGTGATCAACCCAGGTATGGGTTTTCGCATGACCGCGGTGGTCAGTCTTACGGCTGGCACGATGTTCCTGATGTGGCTGGGTGAGCAGATCACTGAGCGCGGTTTGGGCAACGGGATTTCGATCTTGATTTTTGCCGGTATTGCTGCTGGTTTGCCCAATGCCATGGGTGGTTTGTTTGAGCTGGTGCGTACCGGTGCGATGAATCCCCTGGTGTCCTTGATGATCATTGCGGTGGTGGTCCTGGTGACTTACTTCGTGGTGTTCGTGGAACGTGGTCAGCGCAAGATTTTGGTGAACTACGCTCGTCGTCAAGTGGGCAACAAGGTGTATGGCGGTCAATCGTCGCACCTGCCGCTCAAATTGAACATGGCCGGTGTGATTCCTCCGATCTTTGCTTCGTCGATCATTTTGTTGCCTGCAACCGTGATCAACTGGTTCAGCTCCGGTGAGACGAACAGTGCAGTGGTTCGCTTTTTCAAGGACGTTGCAAGTACTTTGACACCCGGTCAGCCGATCTATGTCATGTTGTACGCAGCAGCCATCATCTTCTTCTGCTTTTTCTACACTGCTTTGGTATTCAACAGCCGTGAAACTGCAGATAACCTGAAGAAAAGTGGTGCGTTCATTCCGGGCATTCGCCCTGGTGATCAAACGGCCCGCTACATCGACAAGATCTTGTTGCGTCTGACTTTGGCAGGTGCTGCATACATCACCTTTGTGTGCCTGCTGCCAGAGTTCCTGATTCTGAAATACAATGTTCCGTTTTACTTTGGCGGCACCTCACTGCTGATCATTGTGGTGGTCACGATGGATTTCATGGCCCAGGTACAGAATTATTTGATGTCTCAACAGTACGAATCGCTTTTGAAGAAAGCGAGCTTCAAGTCCTGACCGGCTTGCGTACGAATCCCTGCTGTGAATGCAGGACCACCATTTGAGCCTGACTGAAAAGTCGGGTTGAACGAAGAGTTTTAGGAGAGAACCATGAGAGTTTCTGCTTCGGTGAAAAAAATTTGCCGCAACTGCAAGATCATTCGCCGTAAAGGCGTTGTTCGTGTGATCTGTACAGATCCACGTCACAAGCAGCGTCAAGGCTGATTGAACTAGTTTTAGAGGACGAAAATGGCACGTATCGCTGGCATCAACATTCCGCCACACAAACATGCTGAGATTGGCTTGACCGCCATCTTCGGTATTGGTCGCACCCGCGCTCGACAAATTTGCGAAGCCTGTGGCATCGCTTATTCCAAGAAGATCAAAGATCTGACGGACGGCGACTTGGAAAAAATTCGCGATCACATCGCTGCGTTCACCATCGAAGGTGACCTGCGCCGTGAGACCACCATGAACATCAAGCGTTTGATGGACATCGGTTGCTACCGTGGTTTCCGCCACCGTCGCGGTTTGCCCATGCGCGGCCAGCGTACACGTACCAATGCACGCACTCGCAAGGGTCCGCGCAAAGGCGCAGCGGCTCTGAAGAAATAAGCAGGATTGAGAGACCACTATGGCTAAAGCACAATCGAACAGCGCAGCACAACGCGTCCGTAAAAAAGTCCGCAAGAACATTGCTGACGGCATCGCACACGTTCACGCTTCGTTCAACAACACCATCATCACGATCACCGATCGCCAAGGCAATGCATTGTCTTGGGCTTCTTCGGGTGGCCAAGGCTTCAAGGGTTCGCGCAAATCGACACCTTTCGCAGCCCAGGTTGCTTCCGAAGTGGCTGGTCGCGCAGCACAAGAACAAGGCATCAAGAACCTCGACGTCGAAATCAAGGGCCCAGGTCCTGGTCGCGAGTCTTCCGTTCGTGCCTTGGGTGCATTGGGCATCCGCATCACTTCCATCTCGGACGTGACGCCTGTCCCGCACAACGGCTGCCGCCCACAAAAGCGTCGTCGTATCTAATTTCAAACCAAGCCCACCGCCAGGCCTTGCTTGCATCGCCTGGCTCCCGCATTTCTGATGCGGTAGTTGCATAAAAGGAAAATCAAGTGGCACGTTACCTCGGCCCCAAGGCCAAACTTTCCCGCCGCGAAGGCACCGACTTGTTCTTGAAGAGCGCACGCCGCTCGATCGCTGACAAGTCCAAATTCGACACCAAGCCTGGCCAACACGGTCGCACTTCGGGTCAACGCACTTCCGACTACGGTCTGCAATTGCGTGAAAAGCAAAAAGTCAAGCGCATGTACGGCGTGCTGGAGAAGCAATTCCGCCGCTACTTCGCTGAAGCCGATCGCCGCAAAGGCAACACTGGCTCTAACTTGCTGTCTTTGCTCGAGTGCCGCCTGGACAACGTCGTTTACCGCATGGGCTTTGGCTCCACACGTGCTGAAGCACGTCAGATGGTGTCGCACAAGGCGATCACCGTGAACGGCCAATCCGTGAACATCCCTTCTTACCTGGTCAAGGCCGGTGACGTGATCGCTGTGCGTGAAAAGTCCAAGAAGCAGAACCGCGTGGTTGAAGCTTTGCAATTGGCTCAACAAGTTGGCTTGCCAGCTTGGGTCGAAGTGAATGCTGACAAAGCCGAAGGCACCTTCAAGAAGGTTCCTGACCGCGACGAATTCGGCGCTGACATCAACGAATCGTTGATCGTCGAACTGTATTCTCGTTAATACGTCGTTTCAATCGTTCCCGGCGCACAAGGCATTGTGGGCCGGGTGCTTCATCAGCCTTACCGGTGTAACGGACCGGGGGTATTGAGAGGAAGTCTGAATGCAAACCAATCTGTTGAAACCCAAAGCCATCCAAGTCGAACAATTGGCGGCCAACCGTGCCAAAGTCACGTTGGAGCCTTTCGAGCGTGGCTACGGTCACACGCTGGGCAACGCCCTGCGTCGCGTTTTGCTGTCCTCCATGGTCGGCTACTCTGCGACCGAAGTGACCATTGCCGGTGTGGTGCACGAGTACTCGTCCATCGATGGCGTTCAAGAAGATGTGGTCAACATCTTGTTGAACCTCAAAGGCGTGGTGTTCAAGTTGCACAACCGTGATGAAGTGACCCTGAGTCTGCGCAAAGACGGCGAAGGTGCCGTCACTGCGGCTGATATCCAGACCCCTCACGACGTTGAAATCATCAACCCTGAGCACGTCATCGCCAACCTGTCGCAAGGCGGCAAGCTGGACATGCAAATCAAGGTTGAAAAGGGCCGTGGCTATGTGCCCGGTTCTATGCGCCGTTTTGCCGACGAGCCAACCAAGGCTTTGGGCCGCATCGTTCTCGACGCGTCGTTCTCGCCTGTCAAGCGCGTGAGCTACACCGTTGAAAGCGCTCGCGTTGAACAGCGTACCGATCTGGACAAGCTGGTCATCGAAATCGAAACCAACGGTGCGATCACGGCTGAAGACGCAGTGCGCGCATCGGCCAAGATCCTGGTGGAGCAACTGGCTGTGTTCGCACAGCTCGAAGGCAGCGAATTGTCTGCATTCGATGCACCCGCACAACGCGGTGGCGCTGGCAGCTTTGACCCGATCTTGCTGCGCCCTGTGGACGAGCTCGAACTCACTGTTCGTTCGGCCAACTGCCTCAAAGCAGAAAACATTTACTACATCGGCGACCTCATCCAGCGTACCGAGAATGAATTGCTCAAGACCCCTAACCTGGGTCGCAAGTCACTCAACGAAATCAAGGAAGTTTTGGCTTCCCGCGGTCTGACTTTGGGCATGAAGCTCGAAGCTTGGCCACCTGCTGGTTTGGAAAAGCGATAATCTCAAGTTCCCGGAAATGATCCGGGGTGTGCACGGGCAGTACCTGATACGGCTGTCTGTTTAATAAAGAAAGGAAAGCACCATGCGTCACGGACACGGACTTCGTAAACTCAATCGCACCAGCTCGCACCGCCTTGCGATGCTGCAGAACATGATGAACTCGCTCATCGAGCATGAAGTCATCAAAACCACTGTGCCTAAGGCCAAAGAATTGCGCCGCGTGATCGAGCCCATGATCACTTTGGCCAAAGTGGACAACTTGTCGAACCGTCGCTTGGCGTTCAACCGTTTGCGTGACCGCGACAGCGTCACCAAATTGTTCAATGTGTTGGGTCCACGTTCGGCTTCGCGTCCTGGTGGTTACACACGTATCCTGAAAATGGGTTACCGCGTGGGCGACAACGCACCGATGGCTTTGGTCGAATTGGTCGATCGCGCTGATTCTTCTGCCGAACAGGCCGCAGAATAAGGTATAATTAATTTCTTACCGCGGGGTGGAGCAGTCTGGTAGCTCGTTGGGCTCATAACCCAAAGGTCGTTGGTTCAAATCCGGCCCCCGCAACCAAATTTTGGCGCAAGCTGATTTTCAAAAAAGCCCTCTTCGGAGGGCTTTTTGTTTTTGTCATGGGTTCAAGGTAAGCGTTTGAGCAGGCCTTCCAGTGCTGCCTGCGTTGTGGCTTGCCGAATCTGTGCCCGATCGCCTGGGAACAGCCGCATTTCGGTTTGTACGATGCCCTCGACGCACCAGGCCAGCCAGACGGTGCCAACGGGTTTTTCAGCAGAGCCCCCAGCAGGTCCTGCAATGCCGGTGACGGCAACGCTGATGTGTGCTTTGGAGCGGTGGCATGCCCCCAATGCCATGGCACGCGCGACCGACTGGCTGACGGCGCCGTCTTGCGCGATCAGTGACGCAGGCACACCCAGCAGTTCTGTTTTGGCTTCGTTGGAATAAGTCACAAAACCGCGTTCAAACCAGGCGCTGGAACCCGCCAAGTCGGTGCAGTGCGCGGCGATCATGCCGCCCGTGCAACTTTCAGCGGTGGCCATCATCCACTTCAAGTCGAGCAGGCGCTCGGCTAAGCGTTGGATGATGGCGTTCACCACACCCACCTCCACAAGGCGATCACCATCAAGGTGCAAGCGGCGGCCACCAAGTCATCGAAGAGGATGCCCCAGCCGCCACGCCAGCCAAAACCTTTGAACAGTTGGTCGGCCCAGGCCACCGGACCGGGTTTGGCTGCATCAAAGAAGCGAAAGAGTGCAAAAGTCAGCAGCTGGCCCACAAAGCCTGCAGGCAGAACCAACCACAGGATCAGCCAGATGGCGATGAATTCATCCCAGACGATCGCGCCAGGATCGGCAATGCCCATGTGCCGCGCCGTCAAGGTGCAGGCCCACCAGCCCAGCGGCACACTCCAGGCGATCAGCAGGCCTTGCGCAGTGGGTGTCAAGAAATTCTGAAGCACCAGCCACGCGGCCCAGGCCCAGAGCGTGCCCACGGTGCCCGGCGCCCTAGGGGCGAGGCCAGCACCAAAACCCAGCGCGATCATGTGTGCGGGGTGTGACAGCATGAAGCATGCATTCACAAGGCGAGGGGCGTTCAAGGTGCGAAGATCGTGGTCGGTCATCGTCATGCGAAATGGTCAAAAGAACGAAGGTGATGAGCCATGGCATGGCCATGTGTGTCCAGCACGGTCAATTGGCGTTCTGCGGTGATCTGCCCCATGCGGGTGATGCGTGTGCCGGATGCGGCTGCAGCGGCCTGGACGGCCAGCCGTGCAGACGCCGGGGCTGTGAAAACGAGTTCGTAGTCATCGCCGCCCGTCAGCACGCAGTTCATCGCCAATGTTTCGGGACATGGCCATGTCGCAGAGGCCGCTAACAAACCCTGGCTGGTAGGCCAGTCGATGCTGGCCCCCACCTGGCTCGCTCGGAGGATGTGGCCCAGATCACCCAGGAGGCCATCGCTGATGTCGGCCATGGCGGTGGCCACGCCACGCAGCGCCTGGCCCAGGGCCACACGCGGCGTGGGTGTTTCCATGCGCAAGCGGGCCGCTTCCCAGACCGCTTGCGGCAAACTGATCTGACCGCGAAAGGCTTCCAGGGCCAGGCGTGCATCGCCCAGGTGACCACTGACATACAGGTCATCGCCAGCCTTGGCGCCAGACCGCAAGATGGCTTGCTGCGCAGGCACTTCGCCCATCACCGTGATCGAGATGTTCAAAGGGCCTTGCGTGGTGTCGCCGCCGATCAGTTCGCAGCCATGCGCATCGGCCAGTGCAAACAGGCCCTGTGAAAAGCCGGCCAGCCAGGCCTCGTCCGCGCGCGGCATGGCCAAAGACAGCAAGAAGACTTTGGGAGTCGCACCGCAGGCCGCCAGATCGCTCAGGTTCACCGCCAGCGATTTGTGCCCCAGCCGTGCAGGATCGACGGTGGACAGGAAATGCCGACCTTCGACCAGCATGTCGGTCGAGATGGCCAGTTGGTGACCTGCACGAGGCGTCCAGATGGCACAGTCGTCACCAATGCCGACATCGGCCTGGTGCCCAGGTCGCTTGAAATAGCGTTCAATCAGGTCAAATTCACCCATGGCGCAAGCTTAACCGCAAGCCGCGGGACGGGCGGGCATCAGTGCAAAGTGCGCCCCGGGGCACCCGAACCCGAGGTCTCGAGCACAAAGGTGTCGATCGGTACATCGAAGCGGTGGCCATCGGCCGCCACAAAGAACAAGCTGCCGTGCATCGTGCCACTGGCGGTCTTCAGACGACAGCCGCTGCTGTACTGGAACGGCTCACCCGGTGCCAGCAAGGGTTGCTGGCCCACCACGCCCAAGCCTTTGACCTCTTCGGTGTGCCCCAATTCGTTCTGGATGATCCAGTGGCGCGCGATCAATTGCGCGGGAACACGGCCAGTGTTGGTGACGGTGATCGTGTAGGCAAAGGCAAACACCTCATGCAGTGGATCGCTTTGCTCGGCCACGTATTGGGGCAAGACATCAATTTGGATGGCGTAGGCAGACATGTGAAGATGTTAACTGCGACAATTCAAGGATGACGACCACTTACCAAATTGCCCCTTCCATCCTCTCGGCTGATTTCGCCCGCTTGGGCGACGAGGTCAAAAGCGTCATCGACGCCGGCGCCGACTGGATCCACTTTGATGTGATGGACAACCATTACGTGCCGAACCTGACCTTCGGCCCCATGATTTGCCAGGCTTTGAAGCCCCACGCCAAGACGGCGGCGGGCGTGGCCGTGCCGATCGATGTGCATTTGATGATTTCACCCGTCGATGCCTTGGCCGCTTCATTTGCCGAGGCTGGCGCGGACCTGATCAGCTTCCACCCCGATGCCAGCGCGCACGTGCACCGCAGCATCCAGGCCATCAAGAGCAAAGGCGTGAAGGCCGGTCTGGTCTTCAATCCGGCAGAGCCTTTGGATGTGCTGGAATGGACCATCGACGAGATCGATCTGATTTTGATCATGAGCGTCAACCCAGGCTTTGGTGGCCAAAGCTTCATCGATTCGGCCTTGCGCAAGATCGAGCAAGCCCGCAAGCTGATCGAGGCCAGCGGCAAAGACATCCGCCTCGAAGTCGATGGCGGCATCAAAGTCGACAACATCCGCCGTGTGGCCGATGCCGGTGCCGACACCTTTGTGGCCGGCAGTGCGATCTTTGGCAAGCCAGACTACAAGGGCGTGATCGATCAAATGCGCCAGGCGCTGGGCTGATGCGGCCGAATATCCAAGCGGCCATCGTCGATCTGGATGGCACCATGGTGGACACGCTGGGCGATTTTGAAGTGGCCCTCAACCACACCCTGGCCGATCTGGACTTGCCCCCCGTCACCCGGGCCCTGGTCGAGCGCACGGTGGGCAAAGGCTCTGAGCACCTGATCCGCTCCGTCCTGGCCCACCAGTTGGCGCTGCCCGAGGCGGGTGTGAGCGCTTGCGTGACGGTGGATGCCCTGTATGAAGCGGCCTGGCAGCGCTACCAGCACCATTACCTGCAATGCAATGGTCAGCACTCGGCGGTGTACCCCGGTGTGCAAGACGCTTTGCAGGGCCTGAGCCAAGCCAGTGTGCACCTGGCCTGCCTGACCAACAAGCCTTTGTCTTTCGCCAAGCCCCTTTTGGAGGCCAAAGGACTCGATGGCTTTTTCAAGCATGTCTTTGGTGGCGACAGCTTCGAGCGCAAAAAGCCGGACCCTTTGCCCATCCTCAAGACTTGCGAGGCGCTGGGCACCGCCGTGGCCAACACCCTGATGGTGGGCGACTCCAGCAACGACGCGCAAGCAGCCCACGCGGCAGGATGCCCGGTGGTGCTGGTGACCTATGGCTACAACCACGGTCGACCAGTGCAGGAAACACCTGCGGCTGTTTGGCTGGACTCGCTGGCCCAGTTGCCAGCATGGCTGCAAGCGGGGCGATGACAGAAGTCAGGAAAACGTCCGACAGGCTTTGCTACACTCGCTCCACCATGTTCATCATCCTCAGCCACTCCTGCGCAGCCTGCCTGCCGAGCCATTCCCCAGCGGAAGGCCGGGGAGCCTGGCCCTGGCGTCAGCCAGCCTGACATCGCCTGAACCGTGCGGCCCTGCCGCCACCCGCGCCCGGCACTGGCTGGGCATTTGGATGAATGAAAGCACCTCCGTTGAGGTTGCCGAGCTGTTGGAGGCTCCTGCCCGTGATCACCGAACTTGAATTCAAAAGCCTGGCCAGCCAAGGCTACAACCGCATCCCTCTCATGCTGGAGGCCTTTGCGGACCTGGAAACCCCTCTGTCGCTTTACTTGAAGCTGGCGCACACCAAGGACAACGGCAAGTACAGCTTCTTGCTGGAATCGGTGGTCGGCGGTGAGCGTTTTGGCCGCTACAGCTTCATCGGCCTGCCAGCCCGCACGCTGGTGCGCGCCAGTGGCTTTGGTGCCGACGCCAAGACCGAGGTCGTGCGCGACGGGGTGGTGGTCGAGACCGCATCGGGCAACCCGCTGGACTTCATCGAGCAATACCAAACCCGCTTCAAAGTGGCTTTGCGTCCTGGCTTGCCGCGTTTTTGCGGGGGACTGGCGGGCTACTTCGGTTACGACGCGGTGCGCTACATCGAGAAGAAGCTGGAGAAATCCTGCCCGCCCGACACGCTGGGCACGCCAGACATCATGCTGCTGCAATGCGAAGAGCTGGCCGTGATCGACAACCTGTCGGGCAAGCTCTACTTGATCGTTTATGCGGACCCCGCGCAGCCTGAAGCCTATGCGGGTGCCAAGAAACGCCTGCGCGATTTGAAAGAGCAGCTCAAATATTCGGTCAGTGCACCGGTGGTCAAGGCCAGCCAGTCTTATCCGGCTGAGCGTGACTTTGCCAAGGCCGATTACATCGCTGCGGTTGAAAAGGCCAAGGAGCTGATCGCTGCAGGCGATTTCATGCAGGTGCAGGTGGGTCAGCGCATCAAAAAGCGCTACACCGAGAGCCCCTTGTCGCTGTACCGTGCACTGCGCTCGCTCAACCCCAGCCCCTACATGTATTTCTACAACCTGGGCGACTTCCATGTGGTGGGGGCCAGCCCCGAGATCTTGGTGCGACAGGAGCAAACCGAAGAGGGCGCCAAAGTCATCATCCGCCCCCTGGCCGGGACGCGCCCGCGGGGCGCCACACCTGAAAAAGACAAAGCGGCAGAACAGGAATTGATCAACGATCCCAAGGAGCGTGCCGAGCACGTGATGTTGATCGACTTGGCACGCAACGACATTGGTCGTATCGCCCAGATCGGCTCGGTCAAGGTGACTGAAGCCTTTGTGGTGGAGCGCTACAGCCATGTGATGCACATCGTGAGCAATGTCGAAGGCTTGCTCAACGAGGGCATGACCAATATGGATGTGCTCAAGGCCACCTTCCCTGCGGGCACCCTGACGGGCGCACCCAAAGTGCACGCCATGGAACTGATTGACCAGTTGGAGCCGGTCAAGCGCGGGCTGTATGGCGGCGCCTGCGGCTACATCAGCTATGCGGGCGACATGGATGTGGCCATTGCGATCCGCACGGCCGTCATCAAGGACCAGACCCTGTATGTGCAGGCGGCCGCTGGTGTGGTGGCCGATTCGGTGCCCGAGATGGAGTGGCGCGAGACCGAGCACAAGGCACGTGCCTTGTTGCGGGCCAGCGAGTTGGTCGAAGAAGGTTTGGAGTGAACGCCATGACACAGAAAATCAAATTGCTCATGGTGGACAACTACGACTCGTTCACCTTCAACATCGTTCAGTATTTCGGCGAATTGGGTGCGGACGTGGAAGTCTTTCGCAACGATGAGATCACCCTTGAAGGCATTGCCGCACGAAAACCCGATCGTCTGGTGATCTCGCCCGGGCCGTGCTCGCCAGCCGAGGCCGGTGTTTCGGTCGCAGCCATCCAGCATTTCGCGGGCCGCTTGCCGATCCTGGGCGTGTGCTTGGGGCATCAAAGCATTGGCGCAGCCTTTGGCGGCAAGATCGTGCGTGCGAAAGAGTTGATGCATGGCAAGACCAGCGTCATCACCACCACACAAGAGGGCGTGTTTGCGGGATTGCCAGCGCAATTCACCGTCAACCGCTATCACTCGCTGGCGATCGATCGGGCGTCGTGCCCAGCCTGCCTCAAAGTCACGGCCTGGACCGATGATGGCGAGATCATGGGCGTGCGCCACACCGAACTCGACATCGAGGGGGTGCAGTTTCACCCTGAATCGATCCTCACAGAGCATGGCCACGCCATGCTGAAAAACTTTCTCGTGCGGCCCTGAGCGTCACGCGTTCATTGAACTCCAGCAAGGACTCTTCCATGCCCATCACGCCCCAAGAAGCATTGCAGCGCACCATCGAGCACCGCGAAATTTTCCACGATGAAATGCTCAAGATCATGCGCATGATCATGAATGGCGAGCTCTCGCCTGTCATGACGGCGGCCCTGATCACGGGCTTGCGTGTGAAGAAGGAAACCATTGGCGAGATCACCGCCGCGGCGCAGGTGATGCGCGAGTTCTCCACCAAGGTGAAAGTGGCCAACCCTTCGCATTTGGTGGACATTGTGGGCACGGGCGGTGATGGTGCGCACACCTTCAACATCTCGACCTGTGCCATGTTTGTGGCCGCTGCAGCGGGGGCCAAAACGGCCAAGCATGGCGGGCGCAGCGTCAGCAGCAAATCGGGCAGTGCCGACGTGGTCGAGGCTCTGGGGGCCAATCTGAACCTCACGCCAGAGCAGATCGCCCGCTCCATCGAAGAGGTGGGCATCGGCTTCATGTTCGCACCCAACCACCACCCGGCGATGAAGAATGTGGCGCCGGTGCGCAAAGAGCTGGGCATCCGCACCATTTTCAATATCCTGGGGCCGTTGACCAATCCGGCCGGTGCGCCCAACATCTTGATGGGTGTTTTTCACTCGGATCTGGTGGGCATTCAAGTGCGGGCCTTGCAGCGTCTGGGCGCCGAGCATGCGGTGGTGGTGTATGGTCGCGACGGCATGGACGAGATCAGTCTGGGGGCTTCCACTTTGGTGGGCGAACTCAAGAACGGCCAGATCACCGAGTATGAAATCCATCCAGAAGACTTCGGTTTGCCGATGGCCAGCAACCGGGCGCTTCGGGTCGACACGCCAGAGCAGTCGCTGGCGGTTTTGCGTGGCGTGCTCGACAACCAGCCGGGGGCTGCGCGAGACATCGTGACCCTCAACGCCGGTGCGGCTTTGTATGCGGCCAATGTGGCCGCCAGCATTGCCGAAGGCGTGGAGCGCGCCCGCGCGGCCATCGCGTCCGGTGCGGCCAAAGCCAAGCTGGCGCAGTTTGTGGCCTTCAGTCAGGCCGCTGCCTGATGTGGCGAGATGAGGGCGCCTGGATCGCCTTGGGCGTTTCGGCTTTGTTTGTATTGGTGGGGGTGGTGATGCACCGCGTCTTCCTTCGTATTTTGAAAACCGGCGCGGATGCGTCTGATCGGGAAAAACAGCATGAGTGACATCCTCAACAAAATCGTCGCGGTCAAACGCGAAGAGGTCGCTGCCGCCCTGGGCAAGAAATCTTTGGCCGCCATGCGCGCCGATGCCGAAAGCCGCGTGTTGACCCGCGATTTCGAGGGCGCGATGCGCGCCAAGATCGCTGCGGGCCAGGCGGCGGTGATCGCCGAGATCAAGAAGGCCAGCCCCTCCAAAGGCGTGTTGCGTGCCGAGTTCATCCCGGCCGACATCGCGCAAAGCTATGCCGAGCACGGCGCGGCCTGTTTGTCGGTCTTGACGGACAAGCAGTTCTTCCAGGGCAGTGTGGACTACCTCAAGCAAGCCCGCGCCAGCTGTGACCTGCCTGTGCTGCGCAAGGATTTCATGATCGATGCCTACCAGGTCTACGAGGCCCGGGCCATGGGCGCAGATGCCATCTTGCTGATCGCGGCCTGTCTGGACGATGCCCAAATGGCCGATCTGGAGGCGATGGCACGCAGCCTGGACATGGCGGTGCTGGTGGAGGTGCACGACCGCGCCGAGCTGGACCGGGCCTTGAAGCTCAAGACCCGCTTGGTGGGCATCAACAACCGCAACTTGCGCACTTTTGAAGTGACGCTGCAAACCACGCTCGACATGCTGCCCGATGTGCCGAAGGACCGTCTGCTGGTCACCGAAAGCGGCATTTTGAATGTGGCCGACGTGCAGCGCATGCGCGATGCCAACGTCCACGCCTTCCTGGTGGGCGAGGCCTTCATGCGCGCCGCCGAGCCAGGCGAAGCCCTGGCCAAGTTGTTCGCCTGAAACTGTGTCGCAGCAAGGCCTGCCGTTTGATGACGAGGTGCCGGCTGCCCGGCACCTGACCGTTTGGCCGCCCGTACTGACGGATCTGGCACCCGCATGGCGGTCTTTGGTGGTCGATTTTTTGGATTCAGACGTGGGGCAGCGTCTGTCGGCCAGATTGGCTGAGCGGCTGGCCGCGGGTGCGGTGGTGTACCCGCCGGAGCCGTTTCGTGCCTTGGCATTGACACCACTGGATCGGGTCCGTGTCGTGATTTTGGGGCAGGACCCTTATCACGGGCCGGGTCAGGCCGAGGGTTTGTCGTTTTCGGTGCCCGCGGGCGTTCGCATCCCCCCCAGCTTGCGCAATATGTTCAAGGAACTTCAGCAAAGCCTGGGTGTTGTCACGCCGCCTCATGGTTCTTTGGTGCATTGGGCCCGCCAAGGCGTGTTGCTGCTCAACACCTGTTTGACCGTGGAAGACGGTCTGCCTGCCAGCCATGCGCGCTGGGGCTGGGAAGTGTTGACGGATGCTTTGGTGCGCGCCGTGGCCCAAAATGGGCAGGCTGTGGTGTTCATGCTGTGGGGTGCGCATGCCCAGGCCAAAAGTGATGGGATTGAAGCGGCGGGTGGCACCTCGCCCCACCTGGTGTTGAAGGCCAACCACCCATCGCCTTTGTCGGCCATGCGCCCGCCTGAGCCTTTCTTGGGCTGTGGGCATTTCGCCCTGGCCAACGACTTTTTGTCGCGGCACGCTCAAAAACCGATCGATTGGTAAGAATTTTTGTGCCAGCTTGCAGAAATCAAAGAAAAGATGGCATAATCTAAGACTCGCTTCTGGAGGGGTGCCCGAGTGGCTAAAGGGGGCAGACTGTAAATCTGTTGGCTTACGCCTACACTGGTTCGAATCCAGTCTCCTCCACCAGCAAACTGGCTCACGCCGGTTGACAAGTAGAGCAATTGGAAAAGGTTTCCAAGCATTGGCGCCGCAGCCACTCATGCGGTGCAATCAATGCGGGAGTAGTTCAATGGTAGAACCTTAGCCTTCCAAGCTAATGACACGGGTTCGATTCCCGTTTCCCGCTCCAGTCAATCTGTGGGTCTGTCAAAGATTTTCGCCCTTGTGGCTCAGTGGTAGAGCACTCCCTTGGTAAGGGAGAGGTCGCGGGTCCGATTCCCGCCAAGGGCACCAGTTACGGGGCGTTCAACGCAAGTTGTGCGCCCCTCTGTCTTGGTTGTTGATCATTACTTTTCGGAGTTGAAAAAATGGCAAAAGAGAAATTCGAGCGGACCAAACCGCACGTCAACGTCGGCACCATCGGTCACGTTGACCACGGCAAAACCACACTGACAGCTGCCATCACGACCGTGCTGGCTGCCAAGTTCGGTGGTGCAGCCAAAGCGT
>Ga0213920_1000079_pt1 | contig 108312 bp, 158 predicted proteins | sample McNCre1117MG_FD_161054 | JGI IMG/M metagenome (GOLD analysis project Ga0213920, IMG submission 161054) | Freshwater microbial communities from McNutts Creek, Athens, Georgia, United States - 11-17 MG | ecosystem: Environmental > Aquatic > Freshwater > Creek | place: USA: Georgia | collected...
GTAGGCGCAATGGATGTGCGTCATCTGCTCCCTAATCATCTGCCAGTCGTTTTTCCAGTCTCCGAGGGCAACTTCATTGAGGCGCTGGTGAAGTTCGACATCTGCTTCAGCATGTAATGGCAATTACGGTCGAAGGCATTGATGAGCTGAAATACCTGCTCCAACAGAGCGGGGATAAAGCAGTTCGCGGCGTTTTGAACCAGATGCGCCAGGAAGCAAAAGACATTCAAGAGCTGGCGATTAAGATGGCTCCACTCGACCACGGCAACTTGGAAGAGGCAATAAAGGTTCGAGACAACGCCGGCGGCCGGACTTCTTTGGGTCAATTCGCACGAAAAACCGTCGAGGTCTATGTAGACACCGAAATGGAAATCCCCGAGCGTCCAGGCAAATTCATCTCCGACTACGCTTGGGAGATGCACCAACACCTGACTCCATACGGTTTTCTGCGCCTGGGTAAGAAATCCCAAGCGAAACAGCACGGTCAGGAAGAGATTGTCGGCGGTGGTTTCTTGGAGCGCGCCGTGGATAAAGTGAGCGACCGGATGATGGACCGTTTGATTGCCGTGGCAAAGTCAGTCCTGTAGTACTGGACTTTTCAATCATTTTGTGATATAGTCGCCGCTACGCGAGTAAGTCACGCCTGATTTACTCAATACCCCTTTGCAAAGGAGCTTTGAATGGCATCTAGTACAAAAAACGTGAAACTTGGCGTCTGCCAAGTGTTCTTCGACGGCGTTGATCTGGGCTACACCCAGGGCGGCGTTGAAGTGCAAGTGAAAACTGACACCCATAAAGTGAACGTCGATCAGTTCGGTAAGACCACGATCAACGAATACATCATGGGCCGTGACGTGATGGCGAAGGTTCCCCTCGCTGAAACCACGCTCGAAAACATGGTCGCAATCATGCCTGGCGCTACTCTGACGACTGTCGGCGGTGCTGTGGCCTCTGGCTCGATCACTGTGGCTACCAACCCGTCTACCAACGACACGATCGTGGTGAACGGCAAGACCATCACTTTCAAGACCCAAGCTGCTATGGCTGACGAAGTGACCATCGGCGCAAACGCTGCTGGCACCGCCGCCAACCTCGCTGCCGCTCTCAACGCTTCGACTGACCCTGCTGTCGCCGCCGCTACTTACGCCGTTGCTGGCGCTGTGGTGTCTGTGACTTACGGCTCTGCTCTGATCGGTGGCGGCAATGGCGTGAAGGGCGTGGAAGGCAATGCTTTCGCTCTCGGCGCTGGCACTGCTGGTTCGAAAGTCACTCTGTCTGGCGCAACTCTGTCTGGCGGCTCTGAACCCACCAGCAAGTTCGTGACCGTGACTAACGGCGTGGGCACCGACCTCTTGGCAATCGCTAAAGAGCTGCGTCTCCACCCAGTTGGCAAGGGCGCTGATGACAAGTCTGAAGACTTCTTCATCCCGCTGGCCGCTACGTCTGGTGCGCTCCAGTTTGCTTACAAGCTGGAAAACGAGCGTATCTACAACGTGGAGTTCAACGGCTATCCTGACTCTGCTCATGGCGGTCGTCTGTTCGCAGTCGGCGGTTATTAAGCCTACAAAAGTCTGTCACAACTGACAGACTTTGTGTAAAATGAAGCCTCGCCTCGTGCGGGGCTTTTTCATTTGCAACAAAAAAAGGAGTAACGAATGACCAAGATGCTTAACCTGAACCAACTGAGTGCCAAAGAAACTCGTGAGGTTCAGATTGGAGAACAGGTTTTCAAAATCAAGGAAATGTCTGTTGAGGACTTCGTTGAAACGACCCGTGTCGCTGAGGAGATGGAAAAAGAAGCAAGCTACGCAAAACAGATTCAAGCAACTGTGGGTCTGATCAAGCGAGCCATTCCTGAAATCAGCGACGAAGTGCTGATGGGCCTGTCTCTTGACCAACTGCGCGGCCTGACCGCTTTCATTCGCGGTGTGGATGCAGACACGATCATCAAAGCTGGCGAAGAGCAAAAAGCTGAGGACGCTGCGGGAAACGTGTAAAGGGCTTGCCAGAGCGGGAGATCGACTTCGGTTTCCTGTTTTGTCGAGTCAGTCATTTCTACTCCATGTCCTATTGGGACGTGATGAGAATGCCGATCAAGACGTTCTGGATGATGAGTGAGAACGTGCGGCGCATTCAGGCTGAGAACGATATGCGTAGCGTGTCGGTCGCAGTGAACTCGCAAAGCTCGGAAGGGTTGCAGGAGTTCCACGAAAAGCTCGTGCTGGAAGTGGGAGACGTGGCGAAAGAACCAGTGGTTCCGGATGCTGTGCGTGACGAGGAGGGGTTCAATGAACTGAGGATGCTGGCTGCGGCCATGATGTGAACGGAAGAAGGGACTGAGAATGATTGGCGGTGAAATCAAGGTCGTAATGACCCTGGACGACAACGACTTTTCGATCAAGACGACGAAAAATGGTCAGTTGCTGTCCGACCTGCGTCGGAACATCGAAACGACGAACGACACTGTTCGCTCGATGGAAAGCCGCTTCAAATCTCTCGGTGGCAACTTCCGTGACACCATCTTCACTCTCTCGTTGCTGCGCTTTGCGTTTGCCGACCTCAACGATGTGTTCCTTGCATTTCCAAAGGCAGTGATCAAGACATCCGGCGAGATCGAGCGCCTGACCAAGCTGATGCAGGGTCTTAGCTCGGAGTCGGACGAACTCAAGCGCAAAGCAGAAGCCGCAGCAAACGTCCGCTTCGTGTTCAACTTGGCTCAGAACGCACCGTTCGAAGTCAAGGCTCTGACTGACGCATTCGTCAAGCTCAAGACCGCCGGCCTGGACCCCACAGACGGCAAGCTTCAAGCTCTGACCAACTCCATTGCGAAGTTCGGCGGCACCACTGACGTGATGCACCGCGCCTCTATTGCCATTCAACAGATGGCTGGTAAGGGCGTGATCTCGATGGAAGAACTGCGTCAGCAGTTGGGTGAAGCTATGCCAAACGCCATGTCCCTCATGGCGCAAGGTCTGGGTCTGTCCATCGCTGATCTGAGCAAGAAAGTCGGCAAGGGCGTTGTGGACGCTCAACAGGGCCTGACCAAGATGCTCTTCCAAGCCGAAATGCAGAACGCCGGCTACGCGAAGGACATGATGGACACTTGGACTGGTCAGATCGAAAAGTTGAAGACCAAGTGGGAGATGTTCAAGGTTGAGGTCGGCAAGTCTGGCGGTTTCGAGAACGCTCGTGCGGAGCTGAAGAAGATTCTCGACGCCTTCGACACCAAGGCTGCGGAGTCCTGGGCTAACAAGCTCGGCAACATCATCGCCCAACTGATCGAACTGTTCGGCAAGGCGGCAAAGTTCATCGCCGAGTACGCCGACGAGATCGGCGCAGCAGTGACGGCAATGCTGGTTACAAAGTTCGCGTCTCTGATCGCTCCGTTCCGTACCGGCATGGACGGCATGATGGCGGCGTTCATGGAGGCTCGCGCAGCCTCGCGTGATCAACTCATTCAAGAGCAAGAAGACGCCAAGCGTCTGAGCGCAATCAAGGCTAACGAGCTTCGCGCTCGTGTGGCCTCCAACGAACAAGCAATCGTCTCGCTGAACAAGGCGAAAGCGGAACAGCACCTTGCGAACGTCAAGGAGCTTGAGAGCGAGATTCAACACAGCCAAAGCCTCATCGCGCTGCACCGCACTCGTTACGACGAGATGGCAGCACTGCAAGAGCAGTTCCTGATGCAGACGATGGCGAAAGAGGTTGAAGCCGAAGCCATGATGCGTCAGAAGAAGGCCGGCACTGCCGCTCTTGCTCGTGAGATGCAGGCAGAGGCAGACCGCTTCCGCAACAACGCCAACGTGGTCGGCAGCGCCGCTGCTACCCATGAGGCTGAGATCGAAGCTATCCAAAAGAGCATCACAGCCAAGCAACAGGCTATCGACGTTCAAAAGCGTTACGCCCGCGAAGTCGATACCTCCACATTCACTATCCACGGTCAAAACGCCGCTCTGCTCAAACAGGCTGAAGCTGCCGAGATCGCTGCGATGGCTCAGAACCGCGTTGCTGCGTCGGCTGGTTTGATGAATGGCGTCATGGGTGCGCTTGGCTTCGGTATCCGCGCCGTGTGGGAGTCCATCAAGGGCTTCACTATGTCGGTTGTGGCGATGGGTGTGCAGTTCGCCGCCGTGACCTTCGCTGTGGAAGCAGTGATCGGCATCTGGAACAAGATCGGTGAAGCTGCCCGCAAGTCTGCTGAACGTGTGCGTGACGCGCACAAAGCGATTGAAGACCTCAAGCGCGGTATCGCTGACGACGCCAGCGTGACAAAGATTGAAGCTGACCTTGCTATCAAACAGGCTCGCTTGACGACGCTTCTGATGCAAGGCGGTACTGACCGCGAGATCGAGTTCGACGGACAGAAGCGCAAGCGTAGCGAGTGGATTGCAACGCTGCGTAAAGAAGTGGGCGAAATGGAGACGCAGCTCTCCACCGCCAAGCAAGTCGCGCAACGCAACAACGTGGCGCGTCTGATCGACGGCATCAAAGCCGAAGTCGAGAACGTCAAGGATGACGTTGGCTCTGCTTTCCGTCAGCGTTACCTGCAAATCACTCAGGCCGAGAACGAGGCAATGCAACAGGCTGGCAATGACCAGAAGAAGCAGGCCGAAGTCATCAAGAAATACAACGCCGAGCGTGACCGCATCAACCGCGAGCAGATCGAGAGCGAGAAGTCGGCGATCACACGCCTGATGAGCGCCAAGCAAGAGACTCTGGAGCAAGCTCGCAAGGGTCAGCTCAAGATGACCGACGACGAGCGTAAGGCTCTCGAAATGGGCATCGTTGAGATGGACAAGATGCGCCGCGACCTCGACGCGAAGTATCAGGCTGGCAAGATCGGCTTCACTCAGACGCTCGGCAACACAAAGGGCGAGAAGCGTGACCGTGACCCGCTCGCAGAACTGCTGCTGGCTCAAGAGGGCCAACTTGCCGCTGCTCGCGTGAAGCTGGAAGCGACTATTCAAGGTGTGCGTGACGTTGACACGTTGCGCCAAGAAGTCGCTCTGGAAATGCTCGGCAAGATCGCAAAAGGCGACTTTGGCCGCACAATCCACGACGAAAACGGCAAAGTCTCGCACATCCCGATTGCCAACAAAGCTCAGGCTGGCAAGTACGTCGCCGAACTTGAGGAATACCTCAAGAAAGGCAACACGGACATCGACGCCTTCATCAACAATCTGCAAGGTCTGGACGCGAAGGCTAAAGAAGCCATCAAGACCGTCATCCAACAAGCCGCTGAGATCAAAAATCTCGGTCAGGAGCAGAAGGTTGTCGAGGACATGCGCACCAAGGCGGCTGCCGCCAACGTCGAGCTGAATGCTTCGATGGAGCGCCTGGCTCAAGACGGCTACGCAAAGGTCGATACCGCAATCCTCACGCTCCAGAAAAACCTCGACAAAGAGGAGGCCAAGTACACCTCTGTCACGCAAAAGCTGGAAGCATACAAACGCGCTCGCATGGACTTGATGGCTTCGACCATCCAGACCTCTTCGAACAACTGGCTGCTGGACGAGTCGGAAAAGCTGCGTAAGGCGCAAGACACCGCCTTCAACTTCAACGCCACCAAAGAGCAACAGGCTCAACGTCTGCACGACCGCGAGATGGATCGCATCAATGCCGAGTTCAACCTCCGCATGAAGGTGCTGAACGACGAGTACAACGCCTCCAAGAAGACCAAGGAAGACGAAGACAAGTTCAACGCCGCACAATTGGCAGCGACAAACGCTCGTGCTAAAGCGGTTGAGCGCGTCTCCCTCGAAACTCAGAACGGCAGCAAGACCGAGCTGGAGCAACTGGCTGCCAACTGGAAAAAGACGACTGATCAGATCAATCATCTGACCGCAAGTTGGGCATCCACCTTCATCGACAACCTGGCTGCCGCCACAACTGGCGGTCAAGCTCAGTGGCGCAAGATGCTGGCTGACATGGCGATGCAGGTCTACAAAGTGTTCCTGCAAAAGCAGTTCGCTGACCCGCTGGCAGAAGCCCTGGGCAGCATCGGCAAGCGTCTGATCACTCGCATCGAAAACCCTGTCGGCAAAGCTGTCGATAGCGCCGCTGAGAGCGCCGCCGGCAACGCCGTGAGCGAGTCCATGAAGAACCTGAAGTCCGCAACCAACGAAGCGGGCCAGGCAATCAACGACTTGAGCGACAACTCTCTCGTGCGTTGGGCACAACAGCTCTGGCAAGGCATCAAGAACATGCTGTTCGGCGAGACTGTGGAACAGACCAAGAACGCCACGACTGTGACTACAACCACGGCTCTCGGCTCTCTGACCGCTGCCGCTAGTGCTGCCGCGACAGCTTTGGCTGCCGTTGCGGTGTCTGGTGGCGTCAAGAGCTTCGGCAGCTTCGGCGGTGGCGCTGGTGGTACGCCCGTCAATGGCGACGCCGGCATCAGCTCGATTCCGATGGACGTTGCAGCCAGCGGCGGCATCTCTGGCCCAAGCAGCCTTGTGCCGATCATGGGCAAGGGAATGCTGTCGATGAAGGCGTATGCGAAGGGTGGCATCGCCAACTCTCCGCAAATCTCCCTGTTTGGCGAAGCTGGCCCAGAAGCCTACGTTCCGCTGCCAGATGGCCGCACCATCCCCGTGACCATGAAGGGCACAAAGGGAGGTGGCGACACCAACGTCACGATCAGCATCGTGGTGCAGGGTGACGGCAACGGCAAGGTGACTGCTTCGGGCGACAACCCTGAGAGCTGGAAAGAGATGGCAAACAAGGTTCGTGACGTGGTGCGCGGCGAGCTGGTCAACCAACAACGTCCTGGCGGCTTGTTGGCTAAGTAACCGATGACTTATAATTCCAGCCATGACTAAACCCGTTTTCACTTGGAACCCAGATGTCGGCTCGCAGCAAGACGTGAAGCCAAACGTGAACGTCACCAAGTTCGGCGACGGTTACGAGCTTCGCGTGGCTGCTGGCATCAACAACAAGCCCCAATCGTGGAGCCTGAAGTTCGAGCGCAACTACGACATCTGCAACGCCGTTGTCGCCTTTCTGAAGGCGCGTGGCGGGGTCGAGTCGTTCACATGGACAAATCCGCTTGGCGAGACAGGCACCTTCGTGTGTCGCTCGTACAAGACGCAGCAGAACGTGGGAACGATGGAAGTGACCGCAACCTTCGAACAGGTCTTTGAATACTGATGAGCATCGCAGCAGAACTCCAATCGCTGTCGCCATCGGCACTGATCGAGCTGTACGTGCTTGACCTGAGCGGCCTGCCTAACGGTACGCCGCTGTACTTCCATGCCGGCACGAATGAGCTGCAACAGCCGGTCGTCTGGCAGGGTCAAGAGTACATGCCGCTGCCCATCGAAGCAGAGGGGTTCGAGCTGTCCACCAAGGGTGCGCTTCCTCGCCCCAAGGTGCGCGTTGCCAACATCAACGGCATGTTCTCGGCAGAGATCAGCAATTACGACGACTTGATTGGCTGCAAGGTCATCCGAAAGCGCACGTTCGCTCGGTACTTGGACGCAGTGAATTTCCCAGGCGGCGTCAATCCAGAGGCAGACCCAAACCAGCACCTCATTGATGACGTGTGGTTCGTGGAGCGAAAGCTGACGGAGAACCGCTACATCGTTGAGTGGGAGCTTGCATCGGCATTCGACCTTCAGGGTGTGATGCTGCCGGCTCGTCAAGTTATTCAAAACACTTGCGCCTGGCGCTATCGCAGCGCCGAGTGCGGCTGGAATGGCTCGTACTACGATAAGAACGACCAACCATGCGGAGCAGAGAACGACTTCTGCGCCAAGCGACTCTCGTCGTGCAAGGCGCGCTTTCAGAACATGGGGATGCCACTGCCCTACGGTGGCTTCCCTGGATCGGTACGAAATGACTCGAACAACTGACCTTGAAGCCATCATGCAGCAGGAAGGCATGGCGAACTACCCCAACGAAGCCTGTGGGCTGGTGGTGGGGGTCAATGGCCGTCAGCGCATCATCATCTGCAAGAATGTCGCGGACGACCCGCGCACGAACTTCCGCATCGACCCGCACGAGTACATTGAAGCTGCCAAAATTGGCGAGGTCATCGGCGTCTGGCATACCCATGTGGACGTGCCTGCAAATCCATCTGAGCAGGACGTAGCAGGCTGCAATGCTTCGCGTCTGCCGTGGTACATCATGGCAGTGTGGAACACCCCAGAAGGGTTTGACTGTACGCCGGTCGTAACGCTTCAGCCTCACGAGATCGACACGTCCTACGAAGGGCGCACATACCTGTTCGGCGTCAGCGACTGCTACACCCTCGTGCGTGACTACTACCGCCGCGAGTTCCGCATCGTGCTTGGCGAATACCCTCGCGTGGAACGCTTCTGGGAGAAGGGTTTGAACTTCTTCGCTGAAGGTTACGCAGAGCAGGGCTTTGATCTGCTGATCGACCAAGAGCCGCAAGTCGGCGACCTGTTCATCATGCAAGTCGCCTCGAACATCCCCAACCACATCGCCATCTACGTTGGCGACGACAAGATTCTTCACCACTGCCAGGGCCGCCTGTCGCGCACAGACGTTTACGGCGGCATGTGGGCCAAACACACATCGCATCATTTGCGCCACAAGGAGCGAGCATGACCATGCAAGTGATTCTCGAAGGCGCAATGGGACAAGAGTTCGGTCGCGTGTGGGACTTGGAAGCCACATCGGTTCCAGAAGCCCTTCGCATCATCGACGCAAACAAGCCTGGCGTGTTCGCCTGGATTCGTAACTCGCTCAAGAGCTTTCCATACTACAAAGTGGTGTGCGAGTACGCAGACGGTCGAAAGGAAGACCTTGACAGCGATACGCTGTGGGTTGAGCGCATGCCGCAGACGGTCTACATCGTTCCCGTGATCGAGGGTGCGAGTGCTGGCGTTCGATTCGTGATTGGCGCCGTGCTGGCGTATGTGGGCTACTCGATGGGCTGGACCGGCATCGGCATGGTTGTCGGCAACATCGGTGTGTCGCTCATGTTGGGTTCGGTTGTTGAGGCACTGACACCAAAGTCCAGCGGTAACGACCCCGCAGCGCGAAAAGACAAGACCTCTTACTACTTCGATGGCCCCGTGAACACTTCCGTTCAGGGTGTGCCAGTGCCCCTGATCTACGGGCAAATCCGCGCCGGCTCCCATGCGATCTCGGCTTCCCTGACTATTGACCAACTCCTGTAACGATCATGGCAGAGCAAGAAAAAACAATCGTGATCGCTGGTGCAGGCGGTGGCGGCAAAGGTGGCGGTGGCGGTGGTCGCCAAGCAGTAGAGGCAGAAGACTCGCTCCAGTCGCGGGCGATGATTTCGCTCCTCGACCTGATCGGGGAGGGCGTCATTGGCGGTTTGGTCAACGGCGGTCAGTCGATCTACCTTGACGACACCCCATTGCAAAACTCTGACGGCTCGTACAACTTCAACGGCGTGTCTTGGGACACTCGCAACGGTGAGCAGGATCAAGACGTTGTTGCGGGCTTCTCGGATGTCGAGACACCCTACAACGTCAGCGTCCAAGTTAAGAAGCTGATGCCGCACGTCATCACGGTGAATGCGCCAGCAACGGACGCCGTGCGCGTCGTTGTTTCCTTGCCTTCACTGCGTTCGCAAGATAAGACGACTGGCGACATCAACGGCACTTCCGTCAGTTACAAGTTCAGCATCGCCATCAATGGTGGCGCGTATACCGACGTGATGGTGGATGGAGACTCCACGCTGACGATCTCGGGCAAGACAAACTCCAAATATCAGCGCAGCCACTTGATCTACCTGCCCAAGCCTGCTGGCGCGGTCATGTGGAACATCAAGATGGAGCGCATCACAGATGACGCACCTGACGCTTCCTTGAGCAATGAGACTTGGTTCGATTCCTACACCGAAGTGATCGACTCCAAGTTGAGCTACCCGAACTCGGCGCTCGTTGGCGTTCGCATCGACTCCGCTCAGTTCAACCACATTCCGCAGCGTTCGTATCTGGTCAACGGCCTCTACATCCAAGTGCCGTCGAACTATGACCCTGTGACCCGCACCTACTCTGGCGTGTGGAATGGCGGTCTGAAGGTGGCTCTGTCGAACAACCCTGCGTGGGTACTGTACGACTTGCTGACCAACACCCGCTACGGACTGGGCAATTACTTGCAGGCGTCTCAGATCGACAAGGCGAAGCTTTACACCATCGGACGCTACTGCGACGAGCTGGTGAGCGACGGATTCAGCGGCTACGAGCCTCGCTTCGCAGTGAACACGGTCATCCAGACCCAAGCTGAAGCCTACAAGCTGATCTCCGACCTCACGTCCGCTTTCCGTGGCATGGCCTTCTGGAACGGCGGCATGGTGGGCTTCACGCAGGATAGCCCTGCATCGCCAGGCATGTTGTTCACGTCATCGAACGTGATCGACGGCATGTTCAACTACACCAGCTCCTCGCGCCGTGATCGTCACTCTGTCGTGAACGTGACGTGGAACGACCCCACCGACAAGTTCAAACAGAAGATCGAATACGTCGAGGACGCCGACTCGGTTGCGAAGTTCGGCATTCGCAAGACAGACATTGTGGCCTTTGGCTGTACCAGCCGTGGTCAAGCGAACCGTGTGGGGCGCTGGATGCTCTATACCGAGCGCCTCGAATCGGACATGGTTCAATTCAAGGTCGGCCTGGACTCGGCAACGCTGCTGCCTGGCGAGATCATTCGAATCCACGACACCTACCGCGCCGGCAAGCGCATGGGCGGACGCATTGCGGCATGTGACGCGAACTCCCTGACGCTTGACGCTCCAATTGTGCTTCAAGGCAATGGAGCAATGGTTTCGATGCGCCTCGCGGACGGCACGTTTGTGGATCGCGTCGTGCTGCAAAGCCCAGGCGAGTACTCGACTCTGACTTGGAGCGACCCGCTGACCACGCTGCCACTGACCAACTCGATGTGGATGGTGTCGGAAGCGACGCTTGAGCCGATGCTTGCTCGCGTGATCGGCATCGCACAGGACGGCACCAAGAAAGACCAGTTCCTCGTCACCGCCATCGAGCACAACGCCTCGAAGTTCGACGCCATCGAGAAGAACCTGAAGCTCGAAGAGCCAAAGACCTCGATCATTGACCCGAACGCCGTGACCATTCCGACAAACGTCGAGGTCACTGAGGCTCAGTACGAAGTCGTCCCTGGCATCATCGGTACGCGCATCACGGTTTCGTGGTTCGCCCCAATGCCGCAGTTCGAGATTCGCTGGCGTCGCACTGGCAAATATGCGACCTCTTGGCAAACGATCACGACCACCAGCATGTCGGTGGACTTCGAGAACGTCCGCAAATCGCCGCACGAGTTCCAAGTTCGTGCGGTGAACAACTTCGGTCGCAAGTCCGACATGGTGGAGAAGTTCTACACCCCAGTCGGCAAGACGACAGCGCCTGGCGATGTTCGCAACTTCGTTGTGACGCGCCGCACATCCGATCTTCTGCTGACTTGGGACGCCGTTGCCGACATCGACATCTCCGGCTATGAAGTGCGCGTGGGTAACTCTTGGGACGACTCCCAACTGATCATCACGAACTTCAAGGGTACGATGATCACGCACGACCAAGATGCGGCCGGCGTGTACTTCTACCACGTCCGTTCAATTGACTCCTACGGTCAGTACTCGGACAACGTGACGACATTCCGTCTGGTGCTTGACCCGCCAGCTCCTGTGTCGCAATTTGACTGCATCCAGTCGGCAAACCGCCTTGAGTTCCGCTGGAAGCCAAATAGCGAAGTGAACATCGTCGCTTACGAAATCCGCGAGGGTACTGAGTGGGCTACGAGCTTGCTCATCACTCAAACAATGTCCACGACCTACACGATGCCATCTGGCACTACGGGGTCGCGTACATTCTGGATCAAGGCTATCGCTTCGCCTGGTATCTACGCCGACGAAGCCGTCTTCGTGAACTCGGACGTGGTGAAGCCGCAGAACTCCAACGTGGTCTACGATGTAGACAAGCACTTGGAAGGTTTCCCTGGCGTCACGCATGGCGTTATTAACTACGACGACGCTTTGCAGATGGAGCCGGACTACTCTCGCGCCGAGTACCTGTTCGACGTGACGTTGCCGTATCGCCTTCGCGCTCAGAACACGATCTTTGCAGCCATCGCATCCGTCAGCCAGGCAACGCTCGACTGGGCGCATGCCAACTTCTCTTGGGATTCGTCTGACGGCGGCAAACCCTGGGCACCAACTGGCAACAGCACATCCATCGCCGCACAGTTCCAGATCGCTACGGACGTGGGTCTGCTGACTACTGACGTGGACGGCTGGCGTCTGAACGGGGCGCTGACGAGCGTGACAGGCATCCTCCCCACCATTTCCAAGAAGGTCACGTATGGGGAAGGGCGCTACGGCCAAGGTGTATTTGTCTCCGATCTGACCCAAGTCGGCTGGACGGTCGCAATCCCTGACCAGTTCAGTAAGACATTCTGGATTCAACCCAAGCAGGTTACTGACGCGATCTACATCACCCTGAATGGCAGCTCCGGTCGCTTGAAAGTCGGTTACAGCCTGCGCGAAGCCGCCTTCTACCTTGAAGACGACAATGGACGCCGCAACGTGGTTCCGTTCCTTGTGTCGGTGGATGAGCGCATTTGCGTCGGTATCAGCCAAAGCGGACTGACTCGCGGACTGTTTATTGCCAGCATGGATGGCGAACAATCAGGGGCAGACGAGCAGCCTTATACGCCGGTTGGAGCGTTTACCGCCCTGACTTTGTATTAAACTTGCCAATCAGTCACAACTGACCTACAATTCCCCCAACCTTAATTAAGGAGTTTTCTCTCATGCAACTCAAAGACACGCTGAAACTGCACGGCTCGCTGACCCTGATGCTTACTAAAGCAAACGGCGAAGTGGAAGTGACCCAGAAGGACAACATCATCGTTGATGTTGGCTTCGACTTCATCGCCGACGCAATTGGCAAAGCTGCAAGCCGCCCCGCCTGCATGGGCTACACGGCTGTCGGTACAGGTACGGCTGCTGCCGCCTCGTCTCAGACTACCCTTGGTACTGAAGTGTCGCGCCTGGCTTCGACCTACGCTCACACATCCGGCACCAAAACCTTCACCTTCACCACAACCTTCGCCGCTGGCGTTGCGACTGGCGCTCTGACTGAAGCTGGCGTGTTCAACGCTGCATCGGCCGGCATCATGATCGACCGTGTGGTGTTCCCTGTGGTGAACAAAGGCGCTGACGACACGCTGACTACCGTCTTCACGTTCACTCTGTCCTAATCAGTCACTGCTGAGGGATAGATGGCCGATAGCGTAAGCATCAGTCAAGCTGCTGGTACGCCGTTGGCCTGGACTTCGGCGACCTTCGCCTGGTCTGCAATTAACGCTGGTAAGGCTTGGAATAGCCTTGCCACGCTTGCCTACACCCTTTCGGTGGGTGAAACGCTGTCTGTCGCCGACCTCGGAGCGAAACAGACGCAAAAAGCGTGGTTTGAGTCCTTCAACACGGTTGACTCCCACGTCCGTCAAGTAGGAAAGGCGCTCGCAGAAAGCGTCACAACGAGCGATACCCTGCGCTTCGACAACTTCAAAGGGTTGTTTGAGAGCGTTAGCTTCCTCGAAGTGATGGGGAAGGGTGTCGCAAAGCCATTCTCCGAACAGTTCAGCACCACCGACGCCTACGCCCTGATGTTCACCAAAGCGGCCCTTGAAGGGCTTTCGGTGCTTGAGGCGCTTAATCGTAGCCAGACAATGCGCCTGGCCGAGACGGTCGGGGTGGGTGAGAACCTGTCCAAGACCGTTGCCAAACCGTTTTCCGAGAACGTCCAAGCGTCCGAGACGCTTCGCTTCGATGCGACCAAAGCGGTTGGCGAAGCTGTTCAAGTTGGCGAGATCGCTGCAAAGAACGTGACGATGCCGAAAGGCGAGTCTATCGGCGTTTCTGAGTTTGCCTATCGAGACATTGGCAAAAACGCCTATGAATCGTTTGGTGTTGCGGATTACGCATTCCGAGACATCTCGATGGCGGTGTTCGAAACGCTTGGCGTTAAGGACTGCTACATCGACCACATCGCCTTCGTGATCAGCGTTCTCGAACACATTCATGTCGGCGAAGTTCTTGGCAACGACTTCACCCGACCTCTATCGGAGTCGTTCGGCATCTCTGACCACGCCGCCAGTGGTCTGGAGAAAGATTTCTTCGAAGCGATGTCCATCGGCGACGCACTTCGTAAGGCGCAGACGCTTGTCTCCAAAGAGAACGTGCAACTCGGGGAAAACCTCGCAAAGTCGGTAACGCTTCCAAAGAGCGAGTCGCTCGGCGCAACTGACGCACCAAGCAAGACAATCACCAAGGCTGCATTCGAAAGCGTTGCAGTGGGTGAGCAAGTTGCGAAGCTGGCAGACAAGATGCTGGCCGAAGCGGTGCATGTCGGTGAGAACATCCAAAAGCGTTCGACCGTCGCCGCCTCTGAATCTCTGACAATCACAGAAACGCTCTTTGAGAAGAGCATTACTCTGGCTGTCCATGAAACCATCGGCATGATGGAGCTGTTTGGTCGCTCTGTTGGCTACCACGTCTACATCAGCGAAGGCTTTAGCACATCGGATGCGCTCAAGAAGGCGTCCAAGCTCTCCATTGCGGAATCGCTGTCTCTGTTTGACGAGTACCGTCGCCACGCGAACGCAGTGATGTCGGACATGATTGTCTCGACCGAGCCTCTGACGCTCGCCAAGTTCATGCAAGTTGTGGACGCCGGTCGCGCCCCAGGCTTTGCCCCGTTCCGAGACTTCATCCCTGGCGACTACGAGTACCAAACCGCGATTTTCCGCGCCGTTTTGAAGTCCACGACTTCTGACCGCGCCAAGCTCAAGCAAATGAAGGTAACAGTGGATGTGCCGGACGTGTTTGATCGCGGGACCGCCGTCATCACGGCCGACCAAGCAGCTAATGGCATTCGCATCATCTTCAGCCGCTCGTTCCACATCACCCCTGAGATCACCGTGACGCTCAAGGGCGGGACCGTTCTGGCAATTCCCAAGGTCATCAACCCCGATGACGGCGGGTTCACCCTCGTGCTTGAAACCCCGCAAGGTCAACGAGTTGCTGGCACCGTCTCTTGGTCTTCACAGGGTTATTGAAGCCCCGTGTTAGACATCATATAATCAGTCACGAGTGAAAGAAAGACAAGAACATGCAAAGTTATCAGGACATCCCAGATACCACAACGCTGACGGCTTCTCGCAGTCTGTTGCTGAACAACATTCTGACGGCGCTGTCGCAGTCGTCCGGCACTGCATTCCCCACGACCAACTTGGTTCTGGGCATGCCCTGCTATCGCTCCGATCTGAATAAGAGCTACATCCTCACCAACCTTACCGGCCCCGTCTGGACGTTGGAGCAGGATTACGCTCGTACCGCTGCTTATCTCGATGACAACATCGCGTCGGCAACCAAACTTCAGACGGCTCGCACGATTAGCTTGTCAGGCGATATTTCGGGTAGCGCATCGTTTGACGGTACGGCTAACGCCGCGATCACCGCAACGCTTCCCAATACCGGCGTCACTGCCGGCACCTACACCGCCGCAACAATCACTGTGGATGCAAAAGGTCGTGTGACCTCGGCATCCGCAAGCACTTTGGTTTCCAGCTTTCAAGGTCGTACAGGAGCGGTGACGCTTGCATCTTCGGACGTGACTGGCGCTCTCGGCTTCACGCCGATGAACACATCTAACACGACATTCAGCTCGATCACCATTTCCTCGACGGCCAACTACATCTATTTGGCTGACACCGACTGGGGCAATCGCTACATCCACAGCAATGGCGGTTTGTCTGGCTTTCTTGACTCTTCCGGCAACTGGTGTGAGTACAACGATAATGCCGGCAACATCTGGTCGAAGGCTTATGGTTGGCTGCACGGCTATTTCTTTAGCACGGTTGATAACTGCTCTGTCCTGCCTGGCTCCTATAGCTATTACGTGTCAACGGCAAACGCAGCCGCTTATGTTCATAACGGGAACACGGGAAATTGCTACAACGGCAATAACTGCACAACGGTTGCGGCGAACTGCGGCGGTTTGAACGCCTACAACGGTGTGCTGATTGATAACGGCTCATCCATTGCGCTGCGCACATACCAATACAACTTCAACTGCGCTTGCAACTGCGATTGCAATTGCTCCTGCTAAAGAAAGATCATGATGAAAGTTCTTGGAGTTAAAAACGATCACGTTTCGCCAGGGTTTCGCCCGACAGCGAAGTTCCACTACGATCAATCCACCGAGATTCTAACCGTGGACTTTGAAATGTCCGCGACCAAGTGTGGTGCAGATGGTTTGCCCATGCCAGACATTGAGCCGGCCATTTATAACGCATCTGCCTCAGTCAGCATGAAAGAACTTCGTGCGCGACCTGATTGGGCGGCTCATCAGACGTACTTTCTGGCGGTAACGACCGACTTCGAATTTGCGCCAATCTTCCCTCTGTTTGTTGAAACATTGCCGTTGCGCGAAACAGCGCCAGAGTATGCAGCTCGCACGAAGGTGAACTTGGCTGTTGGCATTAACGTGCCGTTTTCCGACTCAACGGACGATGTGTTTATTACCGTGAACCTGAATGTCGACGCTACGGATGCCAATTTTGTCGTCACTGGCGATCTGACCCGCGAATGGAGCCAAGTATCAACCAGCGGCGTTGAGCGAGTCCTCAAGTTCCCAACGATTACCGCAACCGCCCCTGCGACAGTTGCGGCGGGTGGAACTGCGGAGATTCAACTTCGCGTGGAAGATTCGGCCGGCAACCTGCAAAACCGCAACACGGAAGTGTTCGTGGAGCCGGTGTTTGGCATTACCAGCGGTACGCGAGTGCAAATCATCAACGGCGTTGGAACACTTCAACTGTCTGCGCTTGGTCTGCCGGTTGGTGGCGAAGCCCGAGTCAAACTCGGATGGAAATACTACCCAGGCGCAACGGATGTGCGAATCAAGGTGATTTAATGCTCACACAGATTTTTGCGACCCCAATTTATCGGGGCGCATTGGGGATTCAGGGTCAGCAGCGTGACACGTATCGAGAACGAGCGATCTTGGCCTATGACACATACAACGCGAATGGCAAGCCGTGGTCGCGCTCGACCCGTGAATCTCTTGAGGTTTGCGACCCGATGTTTGCCCCGATCTTCCAGGCTGTGAAGCAACGCACCGAGCTGGAGTTCGGCGTCAAGGTTTCGCACATTACCGGACGAGAACTGGTTCAGAAGACGCATGACTTCGTGCCTCCGCATGTTGAGTCATCGCACCTGTCGGCGATCTATTGGATCGACTGCGACGCTCATCCAGACGGTTCTAAAGACGAGCATGACGGCTGTCTTGTTCTGAATCACCCTGCTGGTTCGTTCGGCTCTAAATGCCTGCCTGACGAACGCAGAAACTACGTTGTTGAGCCGCGACCCGATGCGCTGCTCATTTTTCCGAGTCACATTCTCCACTTTGGGCATGTGTACCTCGGTCAGCGTCCAAGCGTAGAAATTCACTTTGAAATGGAGATTGCATAATGCCCGTATTTAAGATCACTGGAATCAACGAGCGCGGAGAAAAGCGGACGTTTGAGTACAACAACTTCACCAGCGAGTTCAAGGACGCCTGGGGGAACCCGATTACGCAATTGCTTGAAGTGCAAGAGCGCGGCCTTGCTATCGTCACGAGCAAAGAAACGCCCGCTGGCAAAGCAACGCCCCGAGTTTTGAAAATCTCTCTGGGTCTGTCATGCAACTACGAGTGCGAGTATTGCAGCCAGCGTTTCGTGCCCCGTGCCGGCGAGACAAACCCAGGCGACGTTGAAGAATTCATGGGGTCGCTGGACAACTGGGTGACAAAACCGCCAGAGAAGATTGAGTTCTGGGGTGGTGAGCCGTTCGTCTACATTAAGACGCTTCGCCCACTGTCGGAAGCTCTGAAAGCGAAATACCCTGATGCCGTGATGTCCATCATCACGAACGGTTCGCTTTTGACGAAGGAGCTGAATGACTGGATCGAGAAGATGGAGTTCCAGATCGGTATTTCCCACGATGGTCCTGGGCAACACGTTCGCGGCCCAGACCCGCTTGCAGACCCCAAGACAAAAGAAGCGATCATGGACTTGTATGCGCGCCTGATGCCCAAAAAGCGCATCAGCTTCAACGCCATGATCAACCGCCACAATATGTCGCGGGCGGCAGTACAGAAGTACTTCCAAGAACTGACTGGCGATGCAGACCTCTACATCGGTGAGGGTTCATTCGTGGATGCCTATGACGAGGGCGGTCTTGCGAACTCGCTGAAGCCGGAAGACGTGGCGCTGTATCGCAATCGTGCATTCGCAGAGATTCGAAGCGGCAAAGCTGACAGGTTCGGCGTCGTGGCCAATCGTATCCAGTCGTTTGTAAACTCCATTCGCACATCGCGTCCGGCAAGCTCACTGGGTCAGAAGTGCGGCATGGATCGCACCGACAACATCGCGGTTGACCTGAAGGGCAACATCCTTACCTGCCAGAACGTGAGCGCGGCTGGCATCGCTCCTAACGGTGATTCGCACAAGATCGGTCACGTCTCTGATCTGGACAATGCAAAGCTCACAACGGCAACTCACTGGTCGAAGCGCGAGGAATGTCCGAAGTGCCCCATGCTGCAAATCTGTTCTGGCTCGTGCATGTTCCTCGAAGGGCCATTGTGGGACGCTTCGTGCGACAACGCATTCTCGGACGCAGTGCCGATCTTTGCTGCTGGCATGGAGTTCTTGACTGGGTTTGCCCCTATCCGCATCGACGGGCCGCAGCGTGAAGATCGGAAAGACCTGTGGAAGACGGCGCCAGTGCCTCAGAAGCGTGTCATCCCGATCAAGGCGGCAGCGTGAAGATCATCGGCATCCCTCTCACGTCTGAGGGGGTTGCGTCAGAATTCATGCAGGCGGTTGCTGGCGACAAGATTCTGGTGAGCGCCTCGCACATCAAGCACTGGGCGCCTGAAGAGAACAATGACTTCGTGTGTGCCCAGGCTGGCTACCGATACCTGATCTCTGAAGGCTACTGTCTGCTTACCGAAGCGGAGTTCTGGCTGCTGCATCGGCACAATGATTTGCCTGCCAAGGTCATTGTCTCCGTCAACGCCTGGCTTTCACCAAGCGGGGCGCGGCACTGGCCGTCAGAGGCGGCAACGCTCGTCATGGGGTTTCTGGATCGGCTGCAAGCGACGACAGACCGTGAGATCGGTTACATCTGCCAAGGTAGCCCAAAGCTGTATGACAGCCTGGCCGCCGAGCTGATCATGGCGCTTGATTGCGAAGTGATCGACACCCCATCGTCGGCCGATCTTGCGTACTCGGCGATTCGGCAGCATAACCCACTTCCCAAGTACATCCTCAGTCGGTCGCATTACGACGATTTGAATGTCGGATGCGCCAATGTAATCGGCTCTTTTGGTGGGATTTACGCGCACACGCCCCATTTCTTGTCACAGATTGATAAGGCAAGTAGAATCTGGGCTGTGCGAATCGGCGATAAGAGCGAGATCGAATCGCTCGGCGTTGAGGAGCTGCGTTCTAGGATGCAGTCAAATGATGGGAGTCTGAATAGCCAGACCCTGATTATCGAAGTTCAAGAAGGATAAACGATGGCAAAAAAACAACCTGAACCCGTGGCCGAGCCGGTATTGGAGAAAGTTCCGCATCCTCCGACTCCACAGTGGATTGTGGGCAAGTGCGATGACACAGGCGTTCGCGTCGTTCACCTCGCACAGAAGTTCTACCGCGAAGTGGAAGGGCAGATTGAGGAATGTGGGACAACTGGGGACGGTCAGCCGGATGCGAACTGGGCTAAGGTATCGGATGTGCCACAGAAAGCTCTTTCGATGCTTGGCAAGCTGTAAGTCACCATTGATCTATCTCAGCGCCCGCCATTGTGCGGGCGTCATCATTTAGTCACCCGTGACTATAATTTGTGAATGACGAATCTAAAAGAAATGGCCGAGGTGTTGGGCCAATTCAAACATCGTTCCTACTGGAACCGTGAGAACACCTTGGAGTTCATTGCCTTCATGACGAAAATCGCCATCATTGTGCCTGGCCTGATTTTCGGCGTGCAGTGGTGGTGGCTCTACATCATCGCGTTCTTCACGAGTCTCATCCTTGTGCTGACATCCACCGTGAAGACGCTCCCCACAATTATCGTATTCAACTTCGCATGGATGGCTATTGCGGCAACCAGCGTGACAAAACATTTCATTGGAGCCTGACATGCGCCCAGTCAAGAATGTCGTAGTCGTTGGTGGTGGGGCGGCCGGATGGCTCGCAGCGTTGGCGGCGCAGAAGGTGTTGCCGCCCAATACATCCATCACCGTGATCGAAAGCACCAAGCTCGGCATCGTGGGTGTGGGTGAGTCCACCAACTTTGCTTTCGTCCAAGTGCTTGACCACTGTGGCATCGACCCACTGGACTTCATTCGACATACCGAAGCCACCTTCAAGATCGGCTGTCACTTCGAGAACTTCGGCAACGATGGGAAGAGCTTCTTCATTCCCGTATCGGCGTTGCCAATGGCGGACGCGAACAATTTCCTGCCGAATCACCTGTCGTATCTTCGTGACTCCGACCTGATGCACGTTCACAAGGTTGCCACAAACCAATCCGTCAACGACTTCGGTATCGCCAAGTTCGCATTGTCGAACCATGTTCCCTTCATCCGGACAAAAGAGGGCATTCGCAGCATCGGTGGATACCAGATGCACATCAACGCAGGACTCTCTGCGAAGTACCTTGCAAAGACTGCGCTGGAGCGCGGTATCAACCACATCGACGCGATTGTGGAGGAGGTTGTCTGTTCAGAAGATGGGCAGATCACTGGGGTTCGACTGGACGATGGGCGGCTGGTCGAGATCGACTTCGCGTTCGACTGCACCGGATTCCGTCGCCTGATTATCGGCAAACACTTCCAAACGCCCTGGGTGGACTACACCAAGTACTTGCCTGTGGACAGCGCGATGCCGTTCATTACGCAGCACAGCAACAACCCTGTGAAGCCGTACACCCACTTCCGCGCTCGTAAGTTCGGCTGGTGCTGGAGCATTCCTACTCACAGTCGCGTGGGTAACGGATACGTCTTCGACTCAAGCCTTGTGTCGGACGAAGACGTGCAGAAGGAGTTCCGCGAAGCAATCGACCCGAACGCTGAAGCACTCAAGCCGTTGCGCTTCAAAGCAGGGCGGTTCGAGAATGTCTGGGTGAAGAACTGCATGGCTCTGGGGCTGTCTTCTGGCTTCCTCGAACCAATGGACGGCACCAGCCTGGGTATCGCCATGAGTCAGCTCTTGAACTTCATCCGTAACCCGCAACTGATCTACACGTTGGACGAAACAGAGATCGCGGAGTTCAACGGCAGGGTGGCAAGCCTGGCTGAATTTGCACTATCCAATGTCTTCATGCACTACGTCACTGGGCGCGACGACACGGAGTTCTGGCGCCGATTCAAGGTCGAGGACGGGCCGGCAAAGTTTCAAGAGTGGGTTGCAGCCTGGAGCCGACACACCCCACGTCAGCGTGAAGTGGATACCGGAGAAGCATACACGTATGCGCCTTCGGCTCTCATTTGCAACTACGCAGGCACTAACTTGACCAAAGAAGCCTTCGTCCGAGAAAACGCGCTTCTGCGGCTGGATGAGGTTCTGGAGCAGACAAAGGCGGCGGTCGAGCATAACGTGCAGGAGGCCATGAAACACTGCCTTACACAGCGGGAATTTATCAACCTTATACTAAGTCACCACTGACTTGACATTGGGCGGCACCTTGGGCGACAATGGTCGCCTATTGTTGTTCAACCCAAGGAAAGCGTGATGTCCAAAGCTGCTGAATTTATCTCCCTCATGTTCTTCGCACGGAACTTCACGCACCGCGAACACCTCCGCACGACCGTCTACGCCCGCCATATGGCTTTGGGCGAGTTCTACGAGGCAATCATTGAGCTGGCTGACAAGTTCACTGAAACTTTCCAAGGGCGCTACGGCATCATCGAGGACGTTTCTCTCGACCAGCTCGACATGGAAGCTGATTCGCTCACGCTGCTCGAAAAGCAGGTGGCGTGGATCGACGCAAACCGCTATCTGATCGCTCCGGTCAAAGACACCCCCATTCAGAACATTGTTGACGAGATCGTCGGCCAATACCTGCACACCATCTACAAATATCGCACCTTGATGTAAGTCAGGCGTGAGATAAATAAACGGAGGAGGCAGATGCCTGAACCAATTACAACAGCAACTGGCGGTATCACTTTCGTCATCGGTAAGGGCTTGTCGGCTCTTGCCGGACTGATGGGTGGTCTGAGTATCGCTGCCCTCTGGCAACCCCAAAAACTGCGTCGTCATGGCGCGCTTGCGGCTGGCGCAATCATCGGCGGCATGTCTGTCGGTGGCGCTGTCGCGCTCGGCGGCATGCTCGCTAAGTGGCTCGGTCTGGACTACGCCGATCTCGACGTGGTTCTGGGTATCGGATTCTTGGTCGGCGCATGTTCCGTCGGCCTCATCAACCTTTTGGCGAACTTCTTTGACAACCACGAGGGTGACGACATCCTTGAAGTTGCCCAAGAGGTGAACAAGGCGCGTCAGACGCTTACGAAGAAGGCGCCTCGACGCAAGACAACTCGGAAACAGGGAGCGACTCAATGACCGACACATTCATCTTCACCATCGTCCTGATTGCCGACATTGTTGGCTTGCTTGCCATCATGGGGGCGCTATTCCGTCCGCATGTGCAGATGAACTTTCCTGGCTGGCACAAGGCCGGAATGATCGTGATCGCCGTATCGCTGCTCTTTCAGGGCGCCTTCTGCGTAACTGCATTGGCGACAGGCGTGGCGCCAGCACTTTCAGCATTCCCTTGGTGGGCGCTCAAGGACATTGGTTTCGCAACCATCGGCGGTGGCTACGCATGGCACTACTACGGCGAGTTCAAAGATCGTCGCCGCCTGGCGCAAGAGATTGCCGAATCGCTGACCGCTGTTCAGCGGGTGAAAGAGGCTGTTCCAGCTAAGAAGACACCCGTGAAGAAGGCGCCGGCCAAAAAGACCGCTGGCGCCAAGACGGTAGCGGCCAAGACACCACGCCGGAAAGCAGCATGATCAAACTCTTCGACCCAACTCCAATTCTTGTGGAGGTTGCGGTAGTGGTGGCAGTTGTCACTGGTACGTACTTCTACGCACATCACAAAGGCTACACCGAACACGCCGATGAGCTGAGGGTGGAGGTAGCAAAGCGCAACGAACAGGAGCGCATCAAAGAGGAGCAGCACATCGAGGCTATCGGTGCGCTGGCAACCCAACTCGCAAAGGAGAAACAAAATGCGAAAGCTGCGAATGATCAGTATCGTGCCGCTCTTCGTGCTGGCACTGAGCGCATGTACGTCAACGTGCGTCCCGTACAAGCCGGCGGAGATTCCACCCCTGTCGCCGGAGATCGGAACGAAACGCGAGCCGAACTTGACCCCACGACTGCGCAAGAGCTTGTCGGCATCACCAACGACGGCGACGACGCCATCCGGCAATTGAACGCCTGCATTGACGCTTACAACGTCATCCGTGGTAAATAAGTCACCCGTGAATATAATCTAACGACATGATCAACAGTCGAAGCATTTCCGATCTACACCCTGTTGTAGCCAAAAAAGTTCAGAGCTTTATAGACGCCTGCCACGCGCAAGGCATCGACTTGCTTCTGACTAGCACGTTCCGCGACATGGAGTCTCAAGCGGCTCTGTACGCGCAAGGTCGCACCACTCCAGGGAAGATCGTCACCAATGCCAAGCCTGGGCAATCGTTCCACAACTTTCGTGTCGCAGTGGACGTTGTTCCGCTGGTGAATGGCAAACCCGTCTGGGGCACGAGCGGAGAGGACGGCAAGCTCTGGGACAAAGTGGGCGCAATCGGAGAGTCGTGTGGTCTTGAATGGGCAAAACGCTGGAAGTCATTTCCAGAACTCGCCCACTTCCAGTACACCGGCGGTCTGAAACTCGCGGACTTCCAGGCTGGCAAGACAATAGCCACGTAACACCAAAGGAGAAATATGGCGTCCGAAATGTCAGAGTTTATTAAGGTCTACAACGACCATGACACGTACCCAACGATGGCCGATGTAGCCGAAGCACTCGGCATTTCGATCAAGACTGTTCGCAACAAGGCGGGCATGCTTCGCAGCCTTGCCAAGACTGACGCATCGGCTCCGAAGCTGATTTCGCGCACCAGCGTGAACGACAATCCAATGTCTGAGGACTCTTCGAAGTTCATGGAGCATTGGACGCCAGAGGACTGCATCAACGAACTGCTGCGAATCGCGGAGATTGACTCCGAGAAGATCGTCACTCGGAACTACTTCCGCAACCATAGCTCCATTTCTGAGTCCACTTGGAATCGCTACTTCGGCACGTTCGAAGAGTTCAAGCGCCAGGCAGGTATCAAACTCTCGCGCCAGCAGCATGCTCATGAGCGAGCCATCGCCAAGCATGCGTCCGTCGATCACTATCGCCGCATCAACATCGAGCGCCATGACTTCGCCGAGAAATACGTCCGCGAGAACAACAACCGCTTCAAGTCTGTCCTCGTCTGCTCAGACCTCCACGACATTGAAATCGACCTGTTCTACCTGCGCGTCCTGATCGACACGGCCAAGCGAGTGCAGCCTGATGTGATCGTCCTGGCTGGCGACATCTTTGACCTTCCAGAGTTCGGCAAGTACAGCGTTGACCCACGCGAGTGGAACGTGGTGGGGCGCATCAAGTTCGCGCACGAGAAGATTCTTCAGCCGTTGCGCGAGGCATGCCCCAACACCCAGATCGACTTCATCGAAGGCAACCACGAGGCTCGCTTGCTTCGTCAGCTTGCGGACGCAACCCCCGCGCTTCGCGCAGTGCTGTCCGATCTGCATGGGTTCACCGTGTCTAAGCTGCTCGGTTTGGATCGCTACGAGATCAACTACGTTGCGAAGGCCGACCTCGCCGCATTCACCAAGCGCGACTTCGAACGCGAGTTGGCGTCGAACTACAAAATCTACTTCGACACTGTTCTCATCCATCACTTCCCACATGCGCGAAACATGGGTCTGCCTGGCGTGAACGGCCACCATCATCGCCATCAGGTGTGGTCGGAGTTCAACCCGATCTACGGCGCGTATGAATGGCATCAGCTCGGGGCAGGGCATCGCCGCAGCGCAAGCTACTGCGAGGGCGAACGCTGGCACAACGGCTTCGTGATGGTCAACGTGGATACGGAAACCAAAGCGACAAACTTCGATTACGTGAGCGTCACGGACTTCGCGGTGTCGGGTGGCAAGTTCTACTACCGCGAGCCATCTGAGTTGGACACATCGGTGCCAAAGACGCTCACGATTTAGTCGGTCTTATATGGTATGTCAGTGCTGACTGAGGTATATTCCGAATCAGGAATTACTCTCGGAAGGCAACTACCAATGGCACGAACAAAGACCCCTCCCACCAACAACAAGCGCGCCAAGCGCAATCAAAAGGGAGGGGCCTCGCTGTTTCACGGCGACCCCCAAGATCAACAGGATTTCTTCGAGCCACGCCGCATCGAGAAAGTTGATCGCTCCCCAATCGAACCCCTCAACGAGTCCCAACGTCGCTACATCGGAGCCATCAAGAGCTTCGAACTGACGTTCGCCACCGGCCCCGCTGGTACAGGCAAGACTTGGCTCTGTGGCGCACTGGCGGCCCAAGCTCTCGAAGAAGGCATCATCGACCGCATCATCGTCACCCGACCCGCAGTCGAGGCTGGCGAATCCCTGGGCTTTCTGCCTGGCGAGATTGAAGAGAAGTTTGACCCCTACCTCCAACCCTTCCGTGACGTGCTGAACGAGCGTCTTGGCAAGAGCAAGGTCGAGTACCTGCTCAAGACCGGCCGCATCGAAGCTGCTCCACTTGCTTACATGCGCGGTCGCACCTTCAAACGCGCCTTCGTGATCTTGGATGAGGCTCAGAACACCACGCCCAACCAGATGAAGCTGTTCCTGACCCGCATCGGACACGATTGCAAGGTCGTGGTGAACGGCGACACCCGCCAGAAAGACATTCATGGCACCTCGGGTCTGGAAGACGCTCTGAAACGCCTCACTCACATCCCATGCGTGAAGGCAGTGCGCTTCTCTCGCTCGGACGTGGTGCGCTCCGGCTTGGTTCAAGAGATCGTTGAAGCCTACGAGGTCGATGACGGAACGGACGATTAACAACTCAGTTGGTTTTGATAATTCAAATCCACAAAAGTAATAAATCCTCTCTAATCGACGGTAAAAACTTCCTCAAATAGTTATCATTTGCTATTGACCTAAGTAAGTGGAGACTTAAAATATCTCCACTTGAAAGGATTCAAAATGGCAGCAGTTAATGTAGAAGGTGGCGATCCAGTTGCGGGTGTTGTAATGATCAACCCTAGCACTGGAGAGCCGATTAGTAAGTTCGGCCCAGAGTCTTTGTCTCTGGAGTCGGCGCTTATGCTCTTTGCAACAAAAGAGCAAATGAATCAGGCGCTCGCTGAAGCGAGTGCTAAATCTGTTCCTGATTTTGCGCTGTACGCACCTGCGGATTATGGCGGTGCAGAAGTCTATTACTATGGTCAGCCCATCCGTCAGAAAATCGTCAAGGCGATGTCTGGCGACAGCATTGTGAGCGACGGTACGGCAATCACACTCAAAGGTGGAAAGACATACAAGCTGACAGCAGCTCTTGCATGTCTGTACCCCTGGATGGCAGGTGGTTTCGCATGGGCAGAAGAGAACAACCGTATGCAACCGATTGGCGTTATGGGCGGCACAAACGGCGCACCTTACAACTGGAATTCGCAATCTCAAGCAATCGCCATTGTCACGCCTCAAGCAGATACGCGATACCTCCTGATGAACATGAACCCATTCTCGGAGCTGCAAATTTGTGGCGGGTTTAACTACTGGCAGACACCTGCCGGCTCGTGGATGTCTGTGGAGGTGATGAACTAATGAAGTACGCATACAAAATCAACACACTTGGCAAGATCATTCGATCTGACGGCCTCGTGATCGAAGTGACAGCACAAGGCGCCCCAAGTGACGAACTGAAAGAGTTCTGGGCTTGGCAATCTGAGAAGAAGCGCGTCGGCATGATTCAGCAGTACTTGGACGACGAGGCTCGCATGGCTGAGTTTGCAGGCGGCATCGACTCCGTTGGGTCTTTCGTCAACTCTGAGGATGCTAACTACGCTCATCAAGCTCAGGCGCTCCTGGCTTGGCGTGACGATGTGTGGGCAAAGTTTGAAGAGATTCGGACGCAAGACCTGACTCTCGACCAGCTCAAGAAGCGTCTGCCAGCTCCACCACAGCTCTTTGCAACTCAGGGTTGAACCGCCGTGAAGCGGTAAGGTTCGGCTGAGTACAATCAGTCAGTAAAGACTGAAACGAGTACGGATGACGAACTACAACAAGGAACCCACGCCAGCAGACTGGCTTGGGTACTTCTACGGACATGACCTGAGCTTCCTGCATGCGGAAACGCTGGCGATCCAGCACATTCCTGCCAATCTGCTGAAAAAAGAGGCAGAGCTGATGAGGACAAAGTGGTTCGACTACCGCCGCATGCACCCAACCAAGGCGACCTTCTATCTGGCCTCGTGCTACGCGAAAGCATATGGCACGGCGATCTCGATCATGAAGGACTCGCAGATGGGTCTGTACCACAAGGGCTTCAAAGGCATGAGCTTCCTCGACACCAAAGAGAAGCTGGCCTTCTGGCGTCTGCGCCAGGGCATCGACAAGCTCGGCATCCGATACGACTTCTATCTTCGCAAGGCTATGGACTGGTGCATTGCGAATGGCTGGCGTCAGCCGCCTCGCCCAAGCCAGCTGACTACGAACCCCGATATGGTTTCGGACATCATGCTTGCATGGGAAGAGGAGTGCGGCTCACGCATCCAGTTCTGCAAGGATCGTCGGTACAAGGTATGCAATTTCTTTGGACATAGTGACCAATTGGCTTACGAGCGATACGTGCTTGACGCCATTAAGCAACGAGCGCAACCACGGTACGCCCTGAACTCGGCGCTCTACTTGGAAGATGCAGTTCGCATTGAGGCTGCGCTTCAGGAATTTGGTGAGCGGGTAGTAGAAGAGGCGGTGTCTCTTTCACTCGCTGCATAAGTCATTCGTGACTATAATCACAATTCAAGTTTTCGATTTTCAAACAACCAAAAAGGAGAGAACAATATGTTCCCATCAGACCACGCTTCCGCCCGCGATAACACCCCTCGTTTCGCCGCAAAGCGTCCCGCCGCCAAACCTCAGACTCCAAAGGGTCACGAAGCCTTCTTGAAGGCGCTCGAAGGTTCTGGCGCGTCCGTGATTGTGGAGATGGTTGACGGTTCGTCGCTCACTGGCTCTGTCAAGCATTCTGACAAGTACACGATTTCCCTCAAGGTCGATAAGCAAGAGGGCGGCTATCAGGTCTACGTGATCTTCAAGCACGCCATCACGCTCTTTTACACGCCTGGCATCGCAGCAACCAAAACTGAAGCCGGCACAGAAGCCTAAGTCAGATGGTTGACGCTGCACTCACGGCAGCCGAAGACTCCGTTGCAAGCATGGTCGGCGCAGCTTTCGAAGCAAAACTCGAAGCGCCCACCGCAGAGCCGACAACTGAGTCCGACGACGTTGCCAAATTTCCCTTTGACGATCAGTTCCAGACCCGTATCGCCGCACTCGCCGTGAGCGATACAGAGTTCATGCGCCGCACATCGCATGTTCTCAAGCCTGAATTTTTCGAAGAAGTTGGTGAAGCAAGCCTTGTCAATCTGGCGCTGAACCACTTCAAACGCTACGGCGAATCTCCTGGCAGAGCAGTTCTCAATCAGCGAATCCGCGATGAGATCGGCTCCGGCATCATCCGCAAAGATTCGGCAAAGCTCGTCGTATTGGCTGCAAAGCGCATTGGCGAGATCGGCCCTGGCGACCGCGAGTACGTCGAGGACAAGGTTGTCGAGTTCGCACGCCACCAGGCTGTGAGCCTGGCTGTGCTGAAGTCCGTCGATCTGATCGAGAAGAAGAAGTTCGACAAGATCGAAGAGGAGATCAAGGCCGCTATCCAGATCGGCATCAACGAGGATGGCACGGCTTACGACTACTACCAAAAGATCGAAGACCGGACAAACAACCGCATCGACGCTGCTTCGGGTGCTCGTCCACCGCGAGGCATCACTACCGGCAACCTGAAGATGGACGAGATTCTGTTCCACAAGGGTTGGGGCAGACGCGAACTCGTGTCCATCATGGGTGGTGCGAAGTCCGGCAAAACGACCGCGCTGATTGGCTTTGCGAAGGCCGCATCGCTCAAAGGCTTCAACGTCCTCTACGTCACCCTTGAGGTGTCTGCGGACATCATTGCTCAACGTCTCGACGCCTCCATGTCGGACACGATGATCAAGGAGCTTGAGAAGCACATCCATGATGTGAAGTCGAAAGTCGAAGCTCTCGGTGCCAAAGCCGGCAAGCTGAAGATTCACGAGTACCCATCTGGCACGTTCACTCCGAACATGCTGCGCCGACTGCTCAAGCGGTATTCGGCAATGGGTCAGAAGTTCGACTTGGTGGTGGTGGATTACGCCGACATTATGGCGCCGAACTTCCGCTACAACGACCCCATCGAGAACTCCAAGAGCGTCTACGTTGACCTTCGAGCCATTGCGTTCGAAGAAGACGTGGCGATGCTTACCGCTACACAGACAAACCGCGAGGGCTACAAGTCAACGGTGGCGAAGGCCGAACACGTTGCAGAAGACTTCAACAAGGTGCGGACGGTTGACCTGATGATCTCCATCAACGTCACCGATGAAGAACGCGCTAAAGGCGAAGCTCGACTGTACTTCGCAGCGTCTCGTAACCAAGAATCAGGCTTCACGATCTTCATCAAGCAGGACTTGTCCAAGATGAAGTTCATGGAATCAATTCTGAGGGTCGAGTGATGCACAAGGCCGAGTTTATTAAGGCATTCGTCTTGGCTCGCGCAAGAGCCGTAGCGACAGAGCGATTCAACTACTCTCAGGCTGTTCAAGACGCAACAATCGCTTGGGCACTCATCCAGAAGGAGCTTGCGAAGTGAGCGCCGGCAACGAGGAGCTTCAAGAGGCGCTTGAGCAGATCGACATGGAGGCCTGGCTTGATCGCCAGGGCCTTGACTACAAGAAGGCTCGCGGCTCTCGCGGACTTCAACTGAACGTCAAGGAATGTCCGGTTTGCGGCAACAGCAACTGGAAGGTTTACCTGAACGCCGACAGCGGCTTGGGCAACTGCTTCGCAGGCGACTGCGAGAAGAAGTACAACCGCTGGAGCTTCATTCGTGCCGTGCTTGGCGATGTGTCCACGCGAGACGTTGTGGATCATGTCAAGCACGTTGCGGCCGAGCAGGGCTGGCGTCCTCCAAACCGCGATACCGCACCTGTGAAAATGCAGGGCGAGCTGAAGCTGCCTCAGTCGGTAGAGCTTCCTCACAACGGACGCAACGTGAAGTACTTGGAAAATCGCGGCATCGACGCCGGAATTGCAAAGTACTTTCACCTGCGCCTGTGCGTGAAGGGCGGTTTTGCGTATGAAGATCAAGGCGAGAAGCGATTCCAGAGCTACGCCCACCGCATCATCATTCCGATCTTCGATATGGACGGCAATCTCGTGAGCTTTCAAGGCCGCGATATTACCGGCGAATCACCGAAGAAGTATTTGTTCCCGCCTGGCTACGCGAGTACGGGAGCGTTTCTGTTTAACGGTCAGAACGCCATTGGTGCCGAGTCCATCGTCATCAACGAGGGCGTGTTCGACGTGGCGGCCACGAAGATCGCTTTCGATCAGGACATGCACTTGCGCAAGGTCGTGCCTGTCGGCTCGTTCGGCAAGCATTTGTCTAGTGGCGATGATGAGAGCCAGCTCGCCAAACTCATGCGCCTCAAAGAACACGGCCTGAAGATGGTTACGTTCATGTGGGATGGTGAAGACCGCGCAATCCGCGATGCTGTGGATGCGGCGCTCGAAGTTCGCAAGATCGGACTGATCGCACGGGTTGCCATTCTTCCAAAGGACAAAGACCCTAACGAAGTGCCTGCAAGCGTTGTTCGCAATGCCTATTGGAAAGCAGAGACGGTGAACGCAGCAACAGCAGCAAAACTGAAGCTCAAGCATCAGGGGTAATTCATAGCCAGACTGGTTAGCCCGTCATGTGAAAACTATGATTCTCGCAATTGAGAAAACAAGAGGTGTAAATGACAATTCATATAGAGCCGCGATATTTAGCGCATGAGGGCGGCACAAAGTTCTACGAGGTGATCCAGTTCTACAACGTGGATGCCAAGAAGTTCGTCGTCGCTAAACGATGGGGTGCAATGGGTAAAAGTGGTGAGGTGAAAATCGACGCATACCCAACTCAACGTAAGGCGCAGCAAGAAGCTGAGAAAATCATTCGCTCGAAAGAGGGTAGGGGATATGCAATTGCGTCCAAGAACTCTGGGCTGCATGGACTCTCTACCGACTCGCTCGGCAATGACGAACTTTCTCGCCAGCTTCGCAACCACTACCGAAGCGATTACGCAAACGCCATCGCAAGTGGCCTTCTGATTGAAGAAGTGGAAGCTATCTCGGTCGAGGAGGATGACGTTGTTGTGGAGGAGCCGATGCCTGAACCCGAGCGCGGTGAAGAGTGGGGTAGCTGGTGAGCCAAGATACTAAGATTCGAGGCTTGGAGCTTACTGGCATTTGGCTCGATGAGATCGCAGGCGGTTTACTCGGCGAATCTCGGGAAGCTATCGAGATTGGGAAGATCGCTATTCAGCAGTTGGCGAAGTATCAGGAAGCTGAAAAACTCCGCAATTCACGCGCTACACTTCTCTCAGTGCTGAATGAAGTCAAACGGCATAAAGAGTTTTTGATTGAACGCCCCGAATGGGGAACATGGTAGGAGTTTCTATGAACGACGAAATCACAAGGGCGGTTCTCGCTCGGCAACCTGAGTACCCACCCGAGCAATCAATGGGTGGAATCAACACGCATACGGTGGCTTGCCGCGTCGCCGGCTACTCGCCTGGCTACTGCGTGTGTCTGCACAAGATCGCTGCATACGAGCGCGACAGCGAGATCAAGTCCGCGCCTCAATGTGAGCAAGCGATTCGGAACAAGGAATGCCCCGCACTGGTTATGCGCGCTGAAGAACGTGCGGCTGGTAAGGCGCTGTACTTCGTTGATCGCGCACTGCTGCGCGAGGAGATGGATAAGTTTTTCGCCACGCAAAACACGCAATTCCGTGTGACGCGCCCTACGCCGGCAAAGCCTGCAACAGTCAGTACCGGCGAGATCAAGAAAAACAATCAACCCGTGAAACCGGCAATCACTTCGACGGTAAAATCAAACACTGAAGAAGACGGTTATGCGGCAGCAATCAATGCGGCCATTCGTGAAGCGAACGTCGCACCGCCTGAGCAACCGAAGCCTGAAGCTCCGGCTAAGTCAGCACCGCCTTCAAATCAGGGTATGACCCTTTTGGAGAAGGCTCTTCTTCACCTCAACAAAACGCAATAAGGAGTAAGTCATGAGTGAACAACAAGCATCGGAATCTATGTCGCCAGAGATCACCGCAATGATGCAGGCGTACATCGCCGACGCAATGGTGGAGTTTGGAAAGTTCGTTGAGGACATTACCGAGCGCGTCCCTGTCGGCGCTGTCGTTACCGCCAACCTGACTTCGTTCGTGCAAATGCTTGCAGTCGCCTCGTTCGAGAACGGTCGCACTGCCGCAGAAGCGAAAGAAGCGATGGCCGCTTCAATTCTCGGCATGCAAGAGTACGTGGACGAAATCTACGTTCGCCTGCAACAGCGCAAAGATGCGCAAGCCCAAGCCAACTAAACAATCAACCCAGGAGAAATCAAATGGATCAAGCTCAAGCCGCAGCCGCTGAAAAGCTGCAACAGTACCAACTCAATGACGCCCTGATGCAGATTCGCAACACGCTCGGCGGCATGGCTCAACAAGGCATTCCTTACGAGGTTGCCACCACCGCGATGATGATCTCGATTGCCGGCGCAATGGCTACGGTCGCTGTCTACAAGGGCATCAGCCACGATGACGCCCAGAAGCAGCTTGCGGACGGTACGGACAAGATGCGTTCGTACTTGGCCAAGGTCTACACCGAGGTGGAAGCTGAGAAGGCCAAGGTCGATGCTGAGAAAGCCGACCAGCCTGACTGGATGCACCCCGAGCGTCTGCCTGGCAACGGAAGCGCAGCGCAATGAACTCGCTGGAAGTCTTCAACCTGATCGAACAGGTCGCGGCGACTTCCAGCAAGAACGACAAGATCGCTCTGCTGACAGCCAACCGCGACGACGATTTGCTCAAGAAGGTTCTTGAGTACGCCTACAACCCGTTCAAGACCTACGGCATTCGCAAGCGCCCAGACACAATTGGCGAGCATGTGGGTTGTGACTTCGATGACGGAACCTTCGAGCTGCTGGACGACCTCATCACTCGCAAGGTGACAGGCACTCAGGCAATTGAGTTTCTGCGTGGCGAACTGACAGCACTCAGCAAAGAGTCCGCCGAGCTGCTGTGGCGCATCGTCACGAAAGACATGCGCGCTGGCTTCAGCGAGTCCACCTGCAACAAGGTGTGGAAGGGCCTCATCCCCGACTTCCCTTACATGCGCTGCACTCTGCCGAAAGACGCCAAGCTGGACGAGTTCGACTGGGCGCTCGGAGTTCTCTCGCAAGAGAAAGCTGACGGCATGTTTGCCAACCTCGACCATGAGGAAGGTGGCGTGGTGCGCCTGACCAGCCGTCAAGGTTCTCCCTTCCCGATGGAAGCGTTCGAGCTTCTTGAGAAGGAAGTGAACGACCGTCTCGGCACTGGCCTGCAATACCACGGTGAGCTGCTCGTCCTGCGTGACGGTCAAGTTCTGCCTCGTGAGATCGGCAACGGCGTTCTGAACAGCGTTCTGAGTGGCGGAACCTTCGCCTCCAACGAGCGCCCCATCTACATGATTTGGGACGCGATTCCGCTTCAGTCAGTCGTGACGAAGGGTAAGTACGAGGTGGCTTACATCAAGCGCCTGGCTGCGATCAATCGGATGCTCAAGCTGAAGGCTGGTGAGTACGTCGCCATGATCGACACCCGTGTCTATCACTCGTTGAGCGATGCCTACGGTCACTACCGTGAGCTGCTGCTCAAGGGCAAGGAAGGCACGATCATCAAGAACCCTCATGCAATCTGGAAAGACGGAACCAGCAAAGAGCAAGTGAAGCTGAAGCTGGAGTTCGAGGTGGAGCTTGAGGTGATCGGCTTCGAGGATGGCAAGGGCAAGAACGCTGACACCTTCGGCGCACTTCAATGCCAGTCGTCGTGCGGACAGCTCAAGGTGAACGTTTCCGGCTTCACCGACGCCAAGCGTCTGGAGATTCACGAGAACCGTGATGACTGGACTGGCGGCGTCATCACTGTTCGAGCCAACTCGATCATGCGTCCGTCCGAGAGCAGTGAGTTCCACTCATTGTTCCTGCCTCGCTTCGTTGAGCGCCGTCTGGACAAGACGACCGCTGACGACATGGCCCGCATCGAAGCGCAGCAACAGGCGGCGATGGAGGCGGCGTGAACGACACGGAGTTCAAGCGCATTCAAGCCACCTTTCCCTGGACGGAGCGTGTGATTCCGTCAGGGTTGGGTGGTGTCGTGCAAGTGATCGACCGCAATGGAGAGGAGGTGCCGTTGTTCACGATGACGGCATTTCTGCACTTCATCACGAAGAAACTCGAACCAAAGGAGAAGCCTGATGCTCAAAGGCAGACTGACAATCAGCCGCCCGCAGGGACCAACAACTGACGATCACCCCTACGTCAAGATCGCCGTGCGTGACGAGAACAGCCGAATCACGTTCTTGGAGATTGATGTGCTGGTGGCCGAGTTCGCTCTCGCGCTAACAGGGCTGTCAGAAGTGCCTGTGACGCTGAAGCCAACTCAGCTCGATCTGGTGGGCAAACGCAAGCTCATGGAGCCAGCCAAGTTCCACCTCGATGCCGACTATTTGACCAAATACAACCTGTCTACCTACGGCGACCGCCCACGTCTGACGGGTCACATGATCGCCGACCCTGAAGGCATCTTTCAGCGCGAAGGCTGGACTCTTGACCTGTATCTCGGCGCTCAATCCTCAGTTGTGCCAGACCAAAAGGGAGGCATGCACATCAATACCCGCTACTACACTTTTGTGGAGATCGACAAATGAAAACAATTCTCACTCTCACTGGCCCATCTTGCTCAGGCAAGTCAACGCTGGAGAGGATGCTCAAGACGGCCGGCTTCGAGAACGTCATCTCCACAACGACGCGACCCAAGCGAGAGGGTGAGATCGACGGCACGTCCTACTACTTCATCGACCGCGAAGCGTTCAAGGCGAACAAGGCAGGCGGCTGCTACATCGAGACAGTGGAGTTCAACGGCAACCTCTATGGCGTCAGCGCCCAGGAAGTCGAACGTGTCTTTGCCAAGAGCAAGCCTGTGGTCGTGGTCGTGGAGCCAGAAGGTCTGCGCCAGATTCGTGAGTACGCCGCGAAGAACGGTTGGCGTCACATTGCGGTGTTCATCAACAACCCGCCTGAAGTGATCGCGCAACGCTTCATGGAGCGGTTCGCTGAAGACCTCATGATGTCCATGAACTCCAAGAAGACCATCGACACCTACGCAACCCGCCTGGGCATCATGATGGGCGAAGAATCTACGTGGGCAGATCGTGAAGCGGAGAATGCCGACGTGAACCTCATGTGGTTCAACGAGGAGAACTCCGCGATGGTCGTGGATGAGCTGATTCGGCTCACCTACTCACCGGCGCACGCCAGTGGTAACGATGGTGGTAAAAATGCGGCGACCGTCTCGGAACCCGCATGAATGCTGGATGTAAGCATCCCTCCGTCTCCGCCAGATTGAAGTTTGTCAGCTTCCACTGACTTCCACGCTGGTTCAAAAAGCCCCAAGAAATCAACAACTTGGGGCTTTTTCTTTTCCACGACCTTCCGCCAAAGTGCGCCGACCTCCACGCGCACCAGTGGTAACTGCGGGGGTAAGCGCAAGCCCTGACCCCACTATACTTACCCGTTACCACTAGAACGGGTTTTCGTTACCACTATGGCTCTGCATGACCTCTCGCAACGAGAGCTGGAAAAACGCCTCAAAGAAGCGCGTGAGAAGGGTGGCATCACAAAGATCGCCGACGGCTCCAACCTGTACCTCGTCGTGCGACCGACAGGCTCACCATCCTGGCAACTGAAGTACCAGTGGGACGGTCTTGAGAAGACCTACTCGATTGGCACCTACCCAACGGTCACGCTTTCGTCGGCTCGACAGCTCGCACAAAAGGCGAGGGAGCTGATCCAAGCCGGTCAGAACCCTGTCGAAGCTCGGCGCAAGGCGCGTGTTCCTACTGAAACTCCGAAGACGGTCGCGCAGATCATCGAGACTTGGTTGGAGATGAACAAGAGCGAGTGGGGCGAAACCCACTACGACGACTTCGTGCAAGCCAGCAATAAGAATGTTCTACCGTACATCGGTAGTCGATTGGCGCGCTCTATCACACCTGACGACATTCGCACCGTACTGGAACGGGTTGAGAAGCGCGGCGCAAATTACATGCTGACCCGTGTGCGTTCCATGTTGCAACGCGCCTTCGAGCTTGCGGTGGATACAAGTAAGCTGGAAGTGAACCCTGTCATGCGTGTCAAGCGAGCCACATTTGCCGCGCATAAGGACGGGCATCACCCCGCTATTGTGGAGCCGGCAGCACTTAGCGTTTTGCTCAAGAAGCTGGACGAAGAAGAGTCCACGCTGCCGATCATCGCGCTCAGATTGAATGCCTTGGTATTCGTGCGTCCGCAGAACTTGCGGTTTGCCACATGGGACCAGTTCGATCTTGATGCGGCGACCTGGCTCGTGCCAGACGATCAGATGAAGATGGATCGTGCGTTCTTGGTGCCGCTTGCCAAGCAGACCGTGGCATTGCTCAAGAACCTGCGGACGATCACAAAAGAAGGCCCCATGCTATTCCCTAGCCCAGTCAAGCTAGGTAACAGCTATGGCGATACAACCTTCATGAAGAACCTTCATCGTCTCGGGTACAAGGGTATCCACTCAACGCACGGCTTCAGAACAACGGCAAAGACGCTGTTGGAGGAAGGCGGCTTCGACAGCAAGTACACAGAGAAGCAACTGGCCCACGAAGAGCCAAACAAGGTCAAGCGAGCCTACAACCGCGCTGAATACTGGCACGAGCGCGTCAGGATGATGCAGGCTTGGGCCGACTACATTGATGCGCTGAGGACGTTGCGTCCGCAAGAGTCTGCACCGCTTCCGTGGACATGGTTCGCAGATTGGCGCGAAAAGCAATCCACGCCTCCAGCTCGGAGCGAAGCCAGCTCGACGCTCGACCGATCTTCAACGGAGCAGGGAAATCACCCTGCTTGACCATCGCGTAAATCTTCGACTTCTTTAGTCCGACCAGTCCCTCAACTTCCGAAAGCCGTAAAAGTTGCATACGTAACACCTAAGTCATTAGTGACTAGGATTGTACGTACCAAATGGCTTACAAAATGGCGTCTGGTGCCATCTACCGACCGTTCATCGGTAGATGTACCTTTTGTCCAACCTAAAAATGTTTCTTGACAATAAGCTTCGCCTGTCAAAATTAAGGCGCGCACAGGGAGCGTCTATCAGCCATGCTACTTCGTCTCATTGTCGGTCTTGAGCGTGTTCACGAAGTCCAAGAACTTCCGGCGATCATCGTCAGTACGCAGCTTGGGGTTCACCACCTTGGCGGTACGAATCACCTCAATGAACTCAAGTTCGTTGGCGGTAATGATTGGCTGATTCGTGATGGTAGTGATTGCTTCAAGCAAGTCAGGCATGTACTCGCCGAGAACCATCTTCATGAAGAAGACAGGATCGACTTCGAGTGCCTTCGCAAAACTTCCGATCTTATTGATTGGAACTTTGGTCTTGCCTTGCTTGATCATTGTGATGACGTTGGGCTTCTCGAACCCAACCTCCTCCGCGATCTCAGTCTGTTTTTTGCCACAGAGGTTGATCTGCCAAGAGACGTACTCGGCAACGTTCTTGGGTTTGGGACTACCGGCCGGAGTGACCTTTCCTGCTTTGCTCGTAACCATAACGGTTCCTTGAAGAGTGAAGCCCAAAGTGCGAGCTGATGGTTCAGTATAGTTCGCGGGATAACTAACGACTGAGTGCAACATATAGGCAACTTGCTTGGAGCGCAAGTCGCCTGGGGAGGGGCGTGATGCTGGTTTAAGATAAGCTACGAGTGACTATAATCTAATCGTGTCAGAAGGGAAACAACCGTGGACAGACTCAAGGCGCTTATGCCTAAAGGAAAGGTGAAAGAAATCACAGAACAGGCATGCGCAGACATGCTTTCGGAGATGGATGTATCGCAGTCGCTCGATCTGGGCAGCGCACTCATCCACTTAGGACAACATCCTGATCTTGGCGATGTCGGACTGTTTGCGACAGCTTTTGGTAGGGCAGCGTTGTTGGTGATGTGATTGTGTGGAAAGGAAGGGGCTGCATGCAGCCCCAACTTCACATTGGAGACGTGCAAGGCAAAGCAATCGAAGGTGTTGCTACTCCTGCATTCATTTTTTACAGTAACGCTATCAGTCATGAGTGACTAAAGGAGAAGCAATTGAAGAATGATCGAGTTTTTATCCTGCGTGAATCGGTGGTCAAGATCACGCAGATGTTGTCCGGTAAGGGCATTCGCGTGACGCAGCAAGGCGTCAACGCATACGTCAAGGCTGACCATCGCGGTGTGCCGGTACTGGTGAACCTGCCGTACCTGCCTGACAACGCGACTGAGGAGCTGTGCAACGCCATTCAAGGCTTCCTCGATCACGAGGTTGCGCACATCCTGTTCACCGAGTTCAACGTCATGTCCGAAGCGATGAAGCATGGCAAGCGCACCGGCTTCCTGCTCAACGCTCTCGAAGACCCCCGCATCGAGAAGTGCATGGCGCAACGCTTTCAGGGTTGTGCATACAACCTGTCTACTACTGGCAGGTTCTATCTGGACAAGTTCGTTCTGCCGCGCATGAAAGAAAAAGCTGCTGCCGGCGATGCGATGGGCGTCATTGAAACACTGATGGTGCCAATGATTCGCGCCATGTCTGGTCAGCAAGTCTTCCAAGACTTCATGAAAGATCACTGGTCAAAGGTGGAGCCGGTCTACGAAAAGATCAAAGACCTCGCCCCCAAGATCGAAGCCGCAACCTCTACCCGCGACTGCCTTGACCTGGCTGTCGAGATTGGTAAGCGCATGAGCGAGGGCAGCAAGGGAGGCAAAAGCGAGAGCGAAGACGAATCGGAATCGTCGTCGTCTGGTGGCGTCGGTGCGAAGGGTAAGGGTAAGTCGAAAGGCTCTAGCAAGTCGAAATCAAAACCCGCACCCACACCCAAGCCGAGCGAGGAGGAAGAGGAGGAAGAAAAGACCCCTCCCAAGTCGAGCAAGAAACCTGAGCCTGAAGCCAAGTCTGAGGAAGAAGAATCTGAAGACGAGAGCAAGGGCGGCAGCGGTAAGGGTGAAGAGGAAGAGAAAGAAGACGAGTCCGAGAAGGAGTCTGAAAAAGAACCTGAAGCCGAGAAAGAACCTGAGCCGGAGTCCGAAGAGGAGCCTGAAGACGAGCCGGAAGACGAAACCGAAGCTGAGGCTGAACCCGAACCCGAACCCGAGCCTGAAGAAGACGAAAGCGAAGCGGAGGCTGAGGTCAAAACCGACCCCAGTTCCTCTGAGGAGATCACGCTCGATGAATCGCAAGCCGTATGGGAGAAGCTCGACAAGGACAGCGCGAACGACTTTGACGACGCCATGACCAAGATCATCTCCGACAACACTGCAAAAGTTGCGGAGAACGCCGAGTACCTGATCTTCACGAAGGACTATGACGTGATCGAGAAGCTGCCAATCGGTAGCGGCTACTCGCCCTCGATGACCAAGAGCCTGATCGAGAAGACGGAACACATGGTTGCGCCGTTGCAGAAAGACCTTGAACGCGCCATCGCTGCCCGTTCAATGGCAACACGCTCTCACGGCCATCGTTCCGGTCGTCTGCATGCACCCAACCTGGCGCGTCTGAAGTTCAATGACGACCGAGTGTTCAGCCGCAAGCAAGAGTCCACGAGCAAGGATGTGGCCGTCGAGCTGGTTGTTGACGCCTCTGGTTCGATGAGCGGCTCCAAAATTCACACCGCAGCACAGGCTGCATTCGCGCTGTCGTCCGTACTGGATCGGATTGGCATCAAGAATGAAGTGATCTGCTTCACGACGAAGGAACTGGGCTGCTCGCCTCGTGAACTGAGTGACAGCGCCGCCAAGCTCGGGCGCAGCTACTCACGCATGGAAGGTATCTACATGCCAATTCTCAAGGGCTACGAGGAGCGCATGACCACTGACGTGAAGGAGCGTTTCGGTTGGTTGCCCAACACGCGCATCCTCCGCAGTAACGTGGACGGAGAGAGCGTGGAGATCGCAGCGCGACGACTGATGGCTCGCCGCGAGGCTGGCAAGATCATGCTGGTGCTGTCTGACGGCTACCCCGCAGCCGCAGGCAACAGCGCCGACCTGAATCGCCACCTCAAGCAGAAGGTCAAGGAGATCGCTGCGTCTGGCGTCAACATCGTGGGCATCGGCATTCAATCGGATGCGGTGCGCCAGTTCTACCCCAAGAGTCTCGTCCTGAACACGGTCGATGACTTGCCGGCTGTGGTGATCAAGGAGCTGCGCCAGCTTCTCATCGCCCAATAACCAATCTCAGGCGACTTGCAAGGATAAGTCACAACTGACTTGCAAGTCCTGGGGTCTGTGTCTATCATTCAAACCATCGTAATCAAGTCAATTTTTGACGCTTTTAAGGAGAACCTCTATGTCCGACGACAGCAAGATCGTGTGCCAACTGTGCGGTGCTGAAACGCATGCCATCCAACTGCACATCAAGAACGATCACCCCGAAATGACCATCGAGGAGTACACGACGCGCTACCCTGACGCGCCGCTGCTCTCGAACCTTGCCAAGCGCAAGCTGGAGGAACGCGAAGCTGCAAAAGCTGCCGCCGCACCCGAAACCACCAAGGTCGAAATGGCCGGCACCGCCGCTGCGGCTGCTGCGCCCGCCAACGTCGCCGCGCTGACTGCGAAGGGCGGCGTGATGAAGAAGGCGTTCAATGAAGTGTTCAACCTCGGTCGCCTCAAAGCTGCGCTGTCTTCGAAGGGCGAACCCATTCCGATCACGGTGCTTGCTGCCGGCGATCACGGAAGCATGGTGCCGACTCCTTCGGACAACTATGTCTACGATATTGACGAACTGAAGAACGTCATCCTGGCCCTCGAACTGAACATCCCCGCCTATGTGTGGGGCCACAAGGGTGCTGGCAAGACTGAGCTGTTCGAGCAGATCGCCGCACGAACCAATCGCCCTGTGGTGCGTGTCCAGCACACCGTCAACACTGAAGAAAGCCACATCGTCGGTCAGTGGACTGTGAAGGGTGGTCAGACTGAGTTCGAGCTTGGCCCGTTGCCGCTTGCGATGCAGAACGGTTGGATGTACGTGGCTGACGAATATGACTTCGCGCTGCCTTCGGTTCTCTCGGTCTATCAGGCGGTGCTTGAGGGTAAGTCACTGATGATTAAAGAGGCTGACGCCGCGAATCGTCTGATCAAGCCGCACCCGAACTTCCGCTTCTGCGCGACTGGCAACACCAACGGCTCTGGCGACGAGACTGGTCTGTATCAAGGCACCAACCTTCAGAACAGCGCCAACTACGACCGCTTCGGCATGGTGATCCACAAGCAGTACATGAAGAAGACGGACGAAAGCAAGATTCTCCAGAACCAAGTGGGCCTCACCAAAGAGGACGCTGACAAGCTGGTGGAGTTCGCAGGACTGGTGCGCGATGCGTATGACGGAGCCAAGATCAGCGATGTGATTTCGCCTCGTACTCTGATCTATGCAGCCAAGATCGGTGTCAAGCGCGGCTCGTTCCGACAAGGCTTGACGCTCTCGTTCACCAACAAACTGTCCAAGATCGACCGCGAGGTTGTGGACGGACTGGCTCAACGCATCTTCGGCGCGTAAGCCATGAACGTCGCCCAGTATTACAACGAGAACGTGGGCCTCGTCCACGCCGTCACGAAGAAGGGCTTCGCTCGTCTTCAGAAGGCGGGCGTGGCGATGGACTATGAAGACGTGTTTCAGGAGATGTCTGTCGTCTTCGTGAAAGCGTGTGAGGGCTTTCAAGCCGACAAAGGCTTTAAGTTCAGCACGTACTTCTTCATTGCCGCGCAGAACAAGTTGGCGAGCTGGACGAAGAAGATCATCGAGGAGCGCCTTGTCCACAAGGTTGTGAGCATCGAGGAGATGAACCACAACCACGGTGGCGAGGAGCTTGACCTCGAAAGCATCCTTCCAGGCGACCGCACAACGCCGGAAGACATTGCAAGCGCCAAGCAGTGTGTCGCAGACCTGGCGAAGTCACTCTCGCCAGTCGCGGCGCAGATCATCGAGTGGATGGTCGAACCCCCGCAAGCTCTGCTGGATGAGTTCAACCGACTGGAAGCTCACGCTGCGTTCGCCCGAAGCATTGGCTTCGAGCAGCGGTTCAGCGCCCAACTGTCACCGCGCTATGTGGGGCAGTTCTTGGTTCTGTTGGGTGTCAGTGACACTCAAGTCAAATCTGCCTTGCGTGAGATCAAGTCCTACGCGCAGAACCAAATTGGCAAGTTTTTCTGAAAGGTAAGTATGGAACTGTTTGAAGGCACACGCGCACCTGAGAACGCACCGGCATGTTTCGCCGCACCGAGCATCTTCAGCCGTGATTCGCACGTCTGTCAGGGATGCCCAACCTTCACCCAATGCGCTGACGCTTCGGTGGCTGCGCTACAAGAACTGCGCAAGATGATTGACGTGAGCGACCTGATGGTTCGCCACTCACGAGCGCGAGAAGTCGCATTGGGGCCAAGCATCAACAAAGCGGCAGAGACGCCTTCGAATCTGAAGTTTCTCCCCTCGCTCAAGCCGCCTTCGTCGCCCATCACGCGCAAGGTACGCGAGGAGAAGTCGGCATTTGCCATCGACGCCGACATCCAGACGGTGATCGACGGATTGAACAAGAACCCCGCCACGCTGGTCAAGCGTCTCGCCAAAGCTGGTGTCATCGGACTGGTGCGCGAAGAACTCGCCGCTGGTCGCAACCCGCTCCAATACGACAAGTGGACTTGGGTAAGCATCGCTTGCGAGAAGCTGACGCAAGGCGGGTTCACAAAACAATCGCTGGTCATGGCTTATATGACTAAGCTCGGTTGGAAAGAATCGACCGCCCAATCGCACTTCGTCATCATCACGCCCGCCTTCAAAGCGTTGGGAATCATTGAGGAGACTGAAGGTAAGTGTGTTGTGAATCCTGCATTGCGTCACGACAATGTATGAGTACCGCACAACAACCTATTGGAGCGCGACGCTGCCCGATCCACTCACGCCACCGGCCCCTGGCTTTCGATTGCGTGATTTTAAGGCGGTAACAACCTCTGAATCGGAATCGCACACGGTAGTGGATAGGATCAGCTCAATTGCCAATTCAAGTGGCGTCTATTCGGGCATCAATATCCCCTACACGCAAAGCGTCATGAAGAGCAAGACGATTCAGTGGGTGGTCTTGTGGGAAAAATATGTAGAACAGGAGAATGAATGAACTTGAATCACATGATGGCAGCGAGGTCTGACTTCAGCATTGGCGAATCAATGCTCCAGATCGAACACCTCGTTGCCGACGCAAAGGAGAAGGGCTATGAGTCCATCACGCTGATGGATACAATGTCACTGCACGGCATGGTGGACTTCACCAACCGCTGCAAGAAAGCAGGCATCAAGCCGATTATCGGCTGCCGCATTCGTGTCTACGAAGACCCCACCTACCGCAAGCCGAGCAAGGCAAGCGGTGAGCGCGAGAAGCCCAACCCGAGCTTTGGACTGAAGGTCTACATCAAGACTGAAGCCGGCGTCCACGCGCTGATGAAGCTGCTGTCCAAAGGCTTCACCAACGAGTACTTCTACTATCACGCCAGGGTAGGGCTGGCAGATGTGCTGACGCTCGGCGCTGATGATGTGGCGGTTTCGACTGGCGACCTGTTCAGCATCTGGCACCTCGAACCGACAGTCGTCCAGAACACCATTGAACAGCTTCAGAGCCACTTCGGTGCGGCCAACGTCTTCGCTGAGTTGTCCCCGATCAACACGCCCCTGTTCGACACGCTCAACGCAAAGGCGATCACCGCAGCTCGTGCGAACGCCATGCCGCTGCTGGTGACTTACCCCACCTTCTACCGCGATGCAGATGCTGCGGATAGCCTTGAGGTGCTGAACTGCATTACCTCGAACACCAAAATGGAAGCCGCCTGGCGCCCCATTCAATTCGTCAAAGACTTCTACATTCACGAGCCGAACAAGCTGGTGGAGCGCATCAAGGGCGCAAGCAAGCGGCTCGCTGAGTTCTCCGCCACCGCAGATGCAAAGGCGTGGGTTGAAGGGCTGTCCAATGTCGAGAAGCTGGTTGAAGACTGCTCGTTCCAGTTTGCCAAGCTGCCGGTGTCGCTGCCCAAGATGGCCGACAACGAGTTCTTGGCGCTCGGTAAGAAGTGCATCGAGGGCTGGAAGCGCCGCTTCGAGAACCCCGTTCTCGGTCACAAGCCCAATGCGGCTGAACTGAAGGTCTACCAAGAGCGGCTGAACTACGAGCTTGGCGTTCTTAAGAAGATGGGCTTCGCAGGCTACTTCTTGCTCGTGGAAGACCTCGTGATGTGGGCAAAGAAGAACAACATCATCGTTGGCCCAGGTCGTGGTTCGGTGGGTGGTTCGCTGGTCGCCTACCTGATCGGCATCACAGACGTTGACCCCATCCGATTCGACCTCCTGTTCGAGCGTTTTATCAACCCCGAACGTCTTGACTTGCCAGATGCTGACTTGGACTTCATGTCTTCGAAGCGCCATCTGGTGATCGAGTACTTGACGGCAAAGTACGGTCTGGATCGCGTTGCAGGCATTTCGAACTACTCGACGCTTGCGAGTGCCTCCGCGCTGCGTGACAGTGGTCGCATGTACGGTCTGAATGGCATCGAGCTGACCGCTACCAAACTTGTCCCCAAAGAACACGGTCAATCGTTTTCACTGACCGATGCAGCGAAGGCTGTACCTGAGATCGACCTGTTCAGGAACGAACATCCGGAAATCTGGAAGCATGCCTTGAACCTCGAAGGGGCAATGCGAGCGTTCGGTCGCCACGCCGCTGGCGTGGTCGTCGCTGGTGAGCCGCTGGTCAACCGTGCCGTCGTGGAGACGCGAGGGGATGACGCATCGCCAATCGTGTCTTGGGACAAGCGAGTGGTTGAAGACTGGGGCTTGGTCAAGATGGATATTCTGGGCCTCTCCACGCTCGACGTGCTGGAGATCGCCCGTCAGTACATCAACGACCGTCACGGCGTTGCCATTGACTACATGCAACTGCCGCTTGAAGAGACGGACATTATGGAAGCCTTCGGTCGTGGTGACACAACCGGCGTCTTCCAGTTCGAATCGCCAGGCATGAAGAAGCTGCTCCGTGACCTTGCTGTCGGCGGTACGCTGACCTTCGAGGACATTACCGCTGCGACTGCTCTGTATCGTCCAGGCCCGATGGACTCAGGTCTGATGGACGACTACGTTGCGATCAAGCAAGGGGTGAAGTCGCCGTACTACGACCACCCCAACATGGAACCCGCGCTTCGCTCCACCAACGGCGTGATCGTCTATCAGGAGCAGGTGATGCAGGTGGCGGTCGATCTTGCTGGCTTCACTCGCGCAGAAGCCGACCATCTGCGTAAAGCGATGGGCAAGAAAGACAAAGACAAGATGGCGGAAATGCGCCAGAAGTGGATCGACGGCTGTCTCGCCACGTCCGGACTCGATGACCGCACCGCCGGCAACATCTTCGATAAGATCGAAGCCTTCGCAGGTTACGGTTTCAACAGAAGCCACGCCGTTGAGTATTCCATCATCAGCTACTGGACGATGTGGGTGCGAGTGCGCTACCCCGCCGAGTACTTCGCCGCCTGTATGTCGATTGTGGACGAAGAGAAGCTGCCAGGGCTGGTGTCGGACGCTCGGGAGTACAAGATTCAGGTGATGCCACCTGATCTGAACACGTCCTCGCATCGGTACACCATCCCAGACGACAAGACCATCTTGGCACCGTTCTCTGCGGTCAAGGGCATCAGCGAGAACACCGCCTTGCGTATCGTTGAACTGCGAGAGCGCAACCGCACTTGGAAGCTGGAGCGCGTGAAGAAGAAGCGTGACGGCACGACGGAGAACATCTACGAGCTGGATGAGACTTCGCCGGTCAAGGGGCGCTTCGACTCGCCTGATGAGTTCGTGATGGCTGCCGCGCAGCCAGGCTCGAAGGTGAACAGCAAGGTGGTGGAGAACCTGCGTCTCGTGGGTGCGTTTGCAGCCATTGACCCCGCAGAGCTGTCACCGCTGCACTTCAGCCGCCGCAAAGCCCAGATGGAGCTTCTGCCTGGACTGATCATTGACGATGTGAAGGCTGACCGCACGACCGATCTGAGCGCCGGCTTCGTCCGCACCAAGATCATCGAGGTGGTTCAGGACTACAAGAAGTGCAGTGGCTGCACTCTGGCTGGCGAACCACATCCGAGCATTCGCTGCAAGACGAACGTCCGCTTCATGGTGGTGTCCGACTGTCCGACCTGGCAGGAGGAGAAGAAAGACAAGCTGCTCGAAGGCGACTCGGCTCAGTACATCAAGCAGGCGATCAAAGACGCCGGCCTGTCAGTGACTGACGGCTACTACACCACGCTGGTCAAGGCGAAGAAGAGCGACAAGTTCTTGGCGAACGAACAGATCAACGGCTGTGCCAAGTTCATCGACCGCGAGCTGGAGCTGATCAAGCCTGCGATCATCGTTGCGCTCGGTTCGGCCACGATCAAGAAGTTCTTGCCGTCCATCAAGGGCGGAACCGCTGAGTTGGCCGGCAAGTCGTTCTACGACCCCAAGCTCGATGCCACGATTGTCTGTGGCATCAACGCGCAGCAGATTGGCTTCGATCCGACCAAGCAAGACGTTTTGGATGAGGTGTTCCGCAAAGTCGCCGACATTCTCGCCTAACGAATAAGTCATAACTGACTTGTAACCCCTGTTTCACGACACTAACATCAACACGTACACCGAATTTTTTGAAGGAGAAATCAATGTCGAACCCTGAGATCGCAGTTGAAGACGCGGAACTTGCCGCGCTGATGGACGAGCTGGAGGCAGAGAACGAGAAGATCGTTGCTGCCGCCAAGACTGCCGAACCTGAAGCGCCTGTCGCGGTCGCTGCTGCCGAACCCGAACCCGAACCCGAACCCGAACCGGAACCCGAACCTGAGCCTGAGCCTGTCGCGGTCGCCGAGAAGCTGCCAGACCCTGCGCCCGAACCCGCAAAGGTCGCCGCCAGCAAGCCGCGCCCCACGCCTGAAGTGGTGCAAGAACCGTCTGACGAGACTGAAGCCATCAGCTTCTCGGCCGATGTGCCCACGACCACGAAAGCCAAGCTGAACTTCTCCATCGACGTGGTGCAGTTCAACAAGGACACCAAGCTGACCGAAGCCACGCTCGACGCTTGCATGATCGAGCAATCCGGTCTGCGAGCCTATTACGGTGCCCAGGCTGCGAACGCTGAAGCCCAACACGCTCGTCTGAAGGCGCGTTTTGAGGTTCTCGAAGCCAAGCTCTACGACGAGGCTCGCAAGTCTCTGGCTGCATCCGGCGAGAAGACCACCGAGAAGATGGTGGAGAACGCTGTGAAGCTGAACCCGCGCTGGATCGCTGGCAAGAATGCCGTGATCGAAGCCGAAACCATCGCAGCCGTCAACAAGTCGTTGGTTGCCTCTCTGGGCGACCGCCGCGACATGATGATTCAGCTCGGTGCCGACCGCCGCGAAGAGTACAAGGGCGCTGCTCGTGTGCTGGCGGAAAAAGACGCTGCCGCATCCCTGAAAGACCGCGCACAGGCGGCCTTCCAGAATCGCAGCGTTCAATGATACGAACGGGAATGACAGATAAGTCATTCCTGACGTATAATGATTGTGCTGAACGACGAAAGTCTAAAGGCACTTACTAACTCAAACCTCGAAGGAAACCTAAATGGATACCGCAAAACTTCTCGAACTCATGAAGAACAAAAAGGCCGCGCTCAAGCCGAAAGACAAGACGATCAAGCCGTCCCCTGGCACCAATCGCTACGTCATTCTCCCTGGCTGGCGCAAAGGCGAAGAGCATGTGTGGTATCACGACTTCGGCCAGCACTTCATCAAGAATGCCGCTGACGAAATTCAAGCCGTGTACCCCTGCAATGAAGCGATCTACGGCAAACCCTGCCCGATCTGCGAAAGTCTGAACCGCGCTATGCACGCCGCTTCGGACGACGAAACCACCGAACTGCTCAAGAAGGCAAAAGCTGGTCGCAGCTTCTTGCTGAACGTGCTGGCTCTGGATTCGGAAGACCCCAACACCCCTCAGATTCTCGAAGTCCGCACTACGGTCTTCGCGCAACTCGTGGACGCTGTTGAAAACTGGGCCGCGACGATCTTCGACCCCGAAGGCGCTCAAGTCGTGACTGTCGAACGTACTGGCAAGGGTTTGAACACCAAGTACGCCGTGCAAGTCAGCCCCAAGAAGCAAGCTGTGCCCAAGTCGGCATACGAGAAGCTCCCCAACCTGGACGAGTACGTGCAGATGGAGAGCGACGAACAAAAGCGCAAAGCTCTGTCCGCGATCTCGACTGTCGCCGGCATCCTGCCTGCACCGACCGCCGCTTCGAAGAACCCCGACCGCCCCTCGACGGCCGATGTGAGCGATGCCACCCCTGGCACTGCCGCCTCGTTCAACGAGCGCGAAGACGCCAAGCCTACGGTGGCGCTCGACACCGAGCTTGACGATCTGTTGGGCGAGCTGGCCGAGTAATTCAGTAGTGAAGGAATGCACAGTCTGGGTATGAAAGTACCCAGATTGGGCTTCTTTACCTCTATGAATCCCAAGACAACGATCCTCATTGATGGCAACAGCGTCGGCTATGCCATGCACTACGGAACCAAGCTGACCGCTGGCGGCATTCAAACGCAAGCGGTCTTCGGCTTTGTAAAGGCGATGCGCGAAATCCGTGTCGGTCGCCCACACGCTACGCCGCTGGTTCTTTGGGACGGTCGCGCTCAGTGGCGCTTCGACCTGAACCCCGACTACAAGAGCAACCGCGACGACGACCCCAAGAAGGTCGCCATCAAGCAAGCCTACACCGAGCAAAAGCCGTACATCCAGGCTGCGCTTCAGCATCTTGGCATTCGTCAGATGCAGGCGGCAACGCACGAAGCTGACGATATGGCTGGCTATCTGACTCCCATGCTGGCTGAGAAGCCAGACACTGAGATCGAGCTGCTTTCAGGCGACCACGACTGGATTCAACTCGTGCGCAGCAATGTCGTTTGGCGTGACCACCGCAACGAAACCAACGTCATCACGTTGGGCAACCTGTACGACAAGACTGGCTATAAGACGCCGCTGGCGTTCTTGGAGGGCAAGTGTCTCCAGGGTGACTCGTCTGACGTGATCAGCGGCGTGGGTGGCATCGGTGAGAAGGGCGCACCTGAGTTCTTGGCCGAGTTCGGCAGCGTTCGCAACTTCTGGGCGAAGTGCGACAGCGGCGAGTTCGTTCCCAAGAAGAAAGCTCACATCAAGCTGGCAAGCCCCGAAGGTCGCGCCATCTTTGGTCGCAACTTGCGCCTCATGCAGCTCATGAAGGTGCCCAAGCCTGCCAAAGAAGCGATCACGCTGACGCCAGGCAAGTTCGACAAGGACAAATTTGCTGACGTGTGCGGCGAGTTGGCCTTTGCGAGCATCCTCAAAAACTTGGACGTGTTCACCAAACCGTTCGAAAACTGAAAGAAAACAATGTCCGCACTTACAGACCTCATCTCCACACTCGACAAAGAGATCGGCGCGAACGCCGGCAATCAACAAGTCTCCCGCTTCATTGACACTGGGTTTCCTCCGCTGAACAAGATCATGTCCGGTCGCTACGACGGCGGTCTGCCTTGCGGTCGCATGGTGGAAATGTTCGGTGACTCCTCGACTGGTAAGACGGCTCTGGCGACTCAGTGGATGGTGCAAGCTCAGAAGATGGGCGGCGTTGCCGGCTTCATCGACTGGGAGCGTTCCTTCGACGTGAGCCTTGCTGAAGGCTTCGGTCTGAACGCCGAGCGTCCCTACTGGCTCTACTTCAAGCCGAAGACTTGGGAAGAGGGCAACGTGGTCGCTGCGAAAGCCTGCAAGCTCATTCGTGAGAGCAAGGCTGTCAAAGAAGACGCGCCCATCCTGTTCGTGTTCGACTCCATCGCCGCTGCTTTGCCCAAGTCACAAGCGGAGAAGGAGATTGACGAGTACACGATGAACGACACCACCGCGCTGGCTCGCGTTACCTCGACCACGCTCAAGGCGATGGCGCAGCACTGCGAGGAGTACAACGCGACTTTCCTGTACCTCAATCAGATGCGTCTGAAGCCTGGCGTCGTCTACGGCGACCCCCGTACAACCCCTGGCGGTCGTGCGATGGAGTACTACGCTACCTGCCGCCTGGCGCTCGGTCGTCAGAAGATCATGGAGCAGCGTGATGGCGACAAAGAGTTCATTGGACAGAACATTTCGATCCAATGCACCAAGTCGAAAATGACCAAGCCGTTCCAAGAGACTTCGCTTCGCATGACTTTCGACGATGCGGGCGTGGCCCACTTCGACACGATCATTTCGCTGCTGGAGTATCTGATCGCCAACAAGCTGATTACATACAGCAAGCCTCGTGCAACGTGGACAGACGGTAAGCAATACTTCGTCAAGGCACTCGCTGAGAAAATCCGCGACGAAGGTAAGTTCGCCGAACTGGTCGCAATGTTGCCAACCTGACCATTTCAAAACCAGCTCTATACTTGGGGTAACTCAAGTAGGAGCTGCATGGAAATTCAGGTCATCGGTTTTATCCCACCGATCAAGGGGATTGATGGAGACTTCAATACCTTCAGAATGGGTCGCAGGCTTGCAAAGCTGCCCGAAGGTATTGAAGTGTTCCTGATGGATGAGAAAAGAAAGGTCGTCATCGGCAAGGCGAAAGTTCTGTCGGTAACGGTCGGAAGTTTGGATGAGTTGTGCGTTCTATATGGAGCGCAGAACCACACAGAGATTGGGCAAGGCTCTGAGAATCCGGCACAGAGTTTGTATCGGACGATTCTCAGAATCTATGGGCCACATTTGGTCAACCCCAAGAAGGTTTTTACTGTCATCAGTCTTAGGAGAATCGAGTAGTGAAATTTCAGCCACACAAAGTCAACTTCAAACACTGTGGCTGCTACTACGAACTCGATGATGGCAGAGGCGTGTACTTGGCTCACCGCCGGTACAGCGCCGTATATCGCAAGCGCAACGCATGGTGTGTGGAGCGCATTGCTTTGGAAGAGGCGAGAAGTCGCGGTTATCTGGCAGCCGGTGTAGCGGTTCGTGATGGAAAGAAGACGTACTACTTCCTCACGAACATTGAGGATTGGTTTGGAGAACACTCGTTCGTCAACCCTGACAACATCCTTCAGCGCGGTCTGCCGCTGAACCGCTTTCTGATTACGCCATCTTCGAGCAGGGAGAATGTAGATGCAGCGATGCGTCTCCGGTGAAAACGCTTCAATGCCCTGGGGTAGCGCAGTACGATAAGAACAACAACGAAAGGTAAGAAATGATTTTAGAGTCCGCTTTGCTATGTATGGCCCTGAACATTTATCACGAAGCTCGTGGTGAAATGATTCCAGGGCAATACGCTGTCGCCCAAGTGACGATGAATCGAGCTGGCAACAGTGAGAACGTCTGCAAGACCGTTACCGCCAAGAATCAATTTTCTTGGACGAAGACGATGGTGCAGAAGAAGAGCGGACGCTTTTACCTGAAAGACAACGGACTGCCGTTCGATGACTACGCCTGGCAGAAGGCAACACGAATCGCGCAAGTGGTTCTAACTCAGCGCGTTGGAGACTTCACGCACGGTGGCGCGACTGCATACCACGCGACCAACGTGTATCCAATTTGGCGTCACAGTTATGTGAAGACCGCAACAATCGGTCGCCACATTTTTTATCGTGAAAAGACATAAGTCATTACTGACAGGAGAAACATGAAACCCTTTGGACTCATTTCGGACACGCACCACCACAACTGGTCGTCGTTCGCCACAACCCTCGCATCAGGCGTCAACAGTCGCCTTCAACAAATCTTGGACGAGACGCAACGCTGCGCAACGGAGGTCGGTGCTGCTGGCGGTGACACGATCATTCATGCCGGCGATCTCTTTCACGTTCGCGGCAGCGTTGCGCCTTCGGTGCTGAACCCCACGCTGGCTCTCTACAAGAAGCTCGTGGAAGAGGGCTTCAAGATCATCATCAACGCTGGCAACCATGACCTCGAAGGCAAGGACGCAAGTGACCTCGGTTCAGCCATTACCGCGCTCAAGGAAGTCGGCTGTCAGGTGATCAACAAGCCGACCGCAATCCCAGGCAGCAATCTGTTTCTCGTTCCGTACATTGCAAACAATGAGCAACTGAAAGCGACGCTGGAGAAGCTGCAAGACGAAACCGATGCGCCAAACTGCGATCTCGTGATCCATGCCGGCATCGACGGTGTGATCAAGGGTCTTCCGAACCACGGTCTTGACGCTGGCTACCTGTCCAAGCTCAAGTTCAATCGCATCTTCGCGGGTCACTACCACCACCACAAGAAGCTGGCAGATCGCGTCTGGAGCATCGGCGCTCTGACGCACCAGACTTGGGGCGACATTGGCACCAAAGCTGGTTTTGTGATCGTCAATGGAAGCGACGTGACCTGGCGCTCCACACGCGCACCCCAGTTCGTTGAGGTGGACGGCACGATGTCGCCTGAAGACATTGCGCTGGTCGTGGATGGCAACTACGTCCGAGCCAAGACCTACTCAGGCAAAGGCGCGGAGCTGGAGAAGCTGCGCAAGTTCCTCGAAGACAGCGGCGCGAAGGGCGTCACCGTCATCGCTCAACCGGACACAGGCGTGACTCGCATTGCGTCCAGCGTCAAGGCTGGCGCATCACTGGAAGTCAGCGTCTCTGACTTCATCAAGGCATCTGATTTCGAAGGTAAGGAGGAGCTTGACCGCATGTGCCAAGCAATTCTTGCCGAAGCACGTATGGAGGAAGCGGCATGAACATCACCAAGGTCGTCATCGACAATTTCCTGACACTGAAGTCAGCCACCATCGAACTGTCTGATCGCGGCTTGCTGCTGATTCAGGGGGCGAACAAAGACGATTCGTCCGCCGATTCGAACGGCGCAGGCAAGTCGTCCATCGCTGACGCAATCTGTTGGGGTATCTTTGGTGTCACGGCTCGCGGCGTCGCCACAGATGCGGTGGTCAACAAGCTGGCGAAGAAAGACTGCGCAGTGGAGGTCTACTTGCAGGACGGCACGGATGAGTACCGCATCACGCGCTACCGCAAGCACTCAGTCCACAAGAATCAGACCTTTGTCCACAAGAAAGACCCGTCGCCTGGCACCGTGCCAATCGACATGCACAAGGGCACCGAGAAGGAAACTCAAGAGGTGATCAACCGCCTGATCGGTTGCACTCTCGAAGTCTTCCAAGCTGCGGTGTATGCCGGTCAAGAGAAGATGCCTGATCTGCCAGCGATGACGGACAAACAACTGAAGCTCATGATCGAGGAGGCTGCCGGCGTCGAGGTGCTGTCACGAGCGCACACAAAGGCGCGTGAAAAGCTCAACGAAGCCACTCGCACCCAGGCTGAGATCAAGACCGCCATGTCTGTCAAAGAGTCCTTGCGCGACTCGTTGGCCGTAGAGTTCAAGAATGCCACTGATGAAGCGGCCAATTTCGAAGCGCAGCGCAAGCCCAACGCAAAGGCGGAGCTTGCGAAGGCAGTGCCGTTGCAGGCCACGCTGAACGAGGTGGAAGAGAAGATCAAGACTGAACTGGCGGTTGATCGCGGCGCGGAGCTGCTGACCATTGCCAAGACGTTCGCTGACCTCAAGCACGAGCGCGACAAGCTGGACACGCTCAACGCCGAAGCTGTCGTCAAGTCCAAAGCTCTGGCAACTGCGGAGTCGGTGGCTCGCTTGCTCAAGACAGCCCACACCAGCGCGGTAGAGGCTCTGCGAACCGTCGATGACAAAGTTGGCCAGCCTTGCGGTGAGTGCGGCAAAGCATACTGCGAACACGACATTGAAGCGGCCAAGAAGCTGCGCGAGGCTGACCTTGCCGATGCAACTGCGAAGCTGCGGGCCGCTGCTACGCAATTGAAGAACGCGAAAACCGAATCAGATGCAGCTCAGAACGCTGCCACTGCGTATAAGTCAACAATGACTGATGTAACCGTACTGGCTGCGCGTCAAGCGGTTTTGCAGCGTGAGCTGGACGAGATCAAGACCATGCAGACCCAGGCGGCAACCCTTCAGACGCAGATTGACAAGATCAAGGCGAACGCGAAGGTGTTCCTGACACGCGAGAACACCTACAACAAGGTGCGCGAGTCCATCGAAGCGCGTCACAAAGCGGCAGCTCAAGAGGTTTCGGATATGGCTGCAAAGCTGATTGACGCTGAGAAGGCGGTTGCGCTTGCGGACAACGTGGTCAAGGTCTTCGGCCCAAGCGGTGTACGGGCGCACGTCCTCGACACTGTGACGCCATACCTGAACGACCGGACGAGCCACTACCTGTCGTCGCTGGCTGACGGCAACATCAAGGCGGTCTGGAACACGCTGACCAAGAACGCGAAGGGCGAGCTGAAGGAGAAGTTCAGCATCGAAGTCGTGAACGAGAAGGGTGCCGAATCGTTCGAGGGTCTATCAGGCGGTGAGAAGCGCAAGGTGCGCCTGTCTACCGCGATGGCGCTGCAAGACATGGTTGCCTCTCGCGCTACCAAGCCGATCAACATCTTCGTCGCCGACGAGGTGGATCACGCCCTCGATGAGTCCGGTCTTGAGCGCCTGATGACGGTGCTGAACGACAAGGCAAAAGAGCGCGGTACGGTGCTGGTGATCAGCCACAACTCTCTGTCTGATTGGATCGACAACGTGATCACGGTGACGAAGGAAAGCGGCTATGGAACGGTTTCAGGAGCCACCAGTGCCAGCTAAGTCGTTTGCGGAACTTGTCAAAGAGTTCCTCAATTCACCAGGGTATAGTACGTCAGAAGTGACTAAGTACGGTGGGCATGACGAATACATGAAAGAGCTGTCCACTCGCAACATTGAAAGCAAAACAACGATGCCACCAACCGAACCAAAGATTGAGGCGACAGACGCCGCACCATCTGAGATCGACACCATCGCGGCCGAGTACACCGCCGCCTTCGAGAAGTCCGACGAAACCTTCATGCTCGGCGAGCCGCTGACGCTCACGGTGCTGAAGGACAAGGGCTACTCGAAGGCGCCGCACGTCGGCTCCGAAGACTTCAAGCCTGTGCGCGCCTACATGGGCAAGCGCGGCAAGATGATCTTTGTGTTCAAGCCTGTGATGGTGACGAACTACAAAGAAATGGAGATGGAGGAGAGTCAGGCGCTCAAGAGCCTGCTCGGCTTCAAAGAGTTCCTGAACGAACACCTCAAGTCTGTGGTCGAGCGCCTGAAAGAGACTCGCATCGAACTGGCGGCAGAAGCGGAGCGCAAGAGCCTCGCTGACCGATACGAAACCTATGAAGGCTTCGGATCGTGGTAGTCGAAGCCGCATTTGAGCAGGCCAAGTATCAAACAGGCGGCAGCCGTCACCGCGATTGGGAAGTAGTACTCACGCTGCGCATGTCGCCAGACGAAGCGCAGAAGTTCCAGAACGCCCTGATGAACCGAACCAGCCACCTGATACACCTCAACATCCAGTCAGCTCTTTCAGAAGAGGACACCCCAACAACACCAACAGAAAAGGATCATTGGTAATGAGAATTATTGGCATCGACCCATCGCTGCGAAACTTCGGCATCGTTCAAGCCGAGCTGGACCCGCAGACTCTGGACTTCAAGATCGGCGAAATGCGCCTGGTTGAGTCCGAGGACAACGCGACCAAGGCGAAGACGGTTCGCAAGAACTCCGACGACCTTCGACGCGCTTCCATCCTCTTCGAAGGCATGGTTGAAGCAGTGAAGGGTGCTTCCTTTGCGTTCGTTGAGGTGCCTGTCGGCTCTCAAAGCGCACGAGCTATGGCGTCATACGGCATTTGTATCGGTGTGTTGGCTGCTTGCCCCATTCCGATCATTCAAGTCACGCCAGGCGAGGTCAAACAGGCTGCCACCGGCTACAAGACCGCTGAGAAGTCGGAGATGATCGCTGCTGCCGTCAAAGAGTTCCCCGAAGCCAAGTGGCTGACTCGCAAGGTCAAAGGCGAAGTCAAGCTGGTCAACGACAACGAACACTTGGCTGACGCCTGTTACGCAATCAAGGCCGGTCTGCGCTCGGCCGAGTTCAAGTCGGCGCTGGCAATGTTTCGAGCTGCTCATTCTGCCGCCTGACAGTCAGTCACCCGTGACTAGACTATAAGCATGATTGACCCAAATGACTCCGCAGTAGTGATCGAGGAAAGGTGGCGTGTGCAACCAACAATGGCAAGCAACACGCTGCAAATCTCCATCGACAAGATCGACCTGTACCGCGCCGCTGACGCGCAAATGGCTAACGAAGCGGCGATGCGCAAGTTGCATCACGCCATTCTGAGAGATACGCCTGGCTGTGCCGGCTGCCAAAACCTGAAGGTCGAACGCACGGAAGACCTGATGCGTATGGCAGACAGGATCGTCGTGCGCTGCAAGCACTACGGCATGGTCAACATTCGCTGTCCAGATGGCACAACCTTGGCGCGACGAGGTGACGAGTACGGCGTCCTGAGCTTCGAAGCAACAGGGCCGGCAACGATGCCTCCAGGCAATGAGAGTTGGCTCGACATCATCCCTGAACGCCAGGTGATCGTGAAGCGGCCAAACCTTATACAGCGCAGCCCAGATCAGCCTACGACCGCCTCAGACGCTTGGTAGCGTCCTTATATGGTAAGTCACGACTGACTGCCGTAGAATCACCGTCCCCCGATTTCTAAACAACAACAAAAGGAGTTCTATGAACGATAGTTTTCAAACACCCGCACGGACTTACGCCAAAGGTATTGGTGATGCCGTTGCTGACCGGACAGTGAATCGCAAGATCACTCGTCCTGTCGAGCCTTATACAAAGACGATTGACCTTCCTCGCCGTGATGACATGGCGCTGGATCATGAAGTTGATGAGTGGTGTAAGTCCAATAACCTCGTGATCGAGTCCTATCACGTCAGCTATGGCGACGAGCTGATCGTCCGCTGTGACCTGAAGGTGATCGGCCACGTCGAGGTGGAGAAGTGGGAAGACGTTGCTCGTCGTGTGGCGACAGGTAACGTGATGCTGCATCCAGAGACTGCCGAGCGTGAGTTCGAGTTCCACGCGATGCACCATCACCTGCGCCAAGCGTCGATTCTCATGTCCGGTCGCCACCTGCAACACGGTGATGAGAATCAAGCGAGCCGCAACATGGAGGTGTTCACGAACTGCTCGACCGCAGCCTCGACCTTCCTGACGTTCTATCTGCTGCTCAACGGCTCCGGTGTCGGTCGCTCCTACGACAACGAAATGATTCGCGCCGACCTGAACAGCTTGCCAATCACGGTTTGCACCATCGACATGATGCACCCTGATGTGCAGTCAGGCGAGATCGCCGCACTTGACCTGCGTACAGCAAAGCATCTGTATGGCAGCCGCTTCATCGAAGTGTTCGAAGTGCCTGACAGCCGCGAAGGTTGGGCAAAAGCTATCGAAAAGATGGAAGTTGCCGCATTCAAAGGTCGTCGCAATGAAGTTCTGATTTTGGACTTCAGCAAGGTTCGCCATCGCGGTTCGCCAATCGCCGGTATGCAAAACCGTCCTGCGTCTGGCCCTGGCCCAATGATGACTGCCTTGAACAACGTCGCCAAACTGCGTGACGCCGGTATGGCTCCCTGGCGCGCCGCCATGTACGCCGACCACTACATCGCCGAATGTGTGCTGGTTGGTGGCGCTCGTCGCGCAGCTCGCATGGCAACGAAGACTTGGAAAGACAAGAACGTGCTGGACTTCATTCATGTCAAGCGCGGTGGCTTCCTCTGGTCTTCGAACAACTCGGTCACTGTGGACTCTGAGTTCTGGGCATACGTGAAGGGCGATTTGACTGCGATCAAGGGTGACTACGACCCAGAGGTGCAAGCGCACGCCAAAGCCGTGTTCGACGCATTGACTGAAGCTGCCTACTATGACGGTACTGGCGAGCCAGGCATCATTACCGTGGACAAGCTGACTTGGAACGACGAAGGCACTGAGGTGCTGCTTGATGGCAATTTCGCTGAGTCCGAGCGTTACAAGCTGGACACCGAAACCCTTGAGCTGACTGCGGTTCTGGCGAAAGCCTGGCTCAACAGCGAATACAAGGTCATCACCAACCCATGTGGCGAGATCGTTCTCGGCGCTCTGGGTGGCTACTGCGTGATCGCTGACGTGGTTCCGTTCCACGCTGGCTACCGAGGTGATGGCGCGACCGCGATCCTGAAGTCCGAATGGGATGACGACGCAGAAGACGCCTTCCGCACCGCGACCCGCGCCTTGATTCGCACTAACCTGATGGACAGCCTGTACTCGAAAGAGGTCAAGCGAACCAACCGCATCGGCGTTGGCATCACCGGCCTGCATGAGTACGCTTGGGCACGTTTCGGTTACGGCTGGAAGGACATTGTGGATGAAGTCAAGTCTTTGGACTTCTGGCTCACTCTGTCGCGCTTCAAGCGCGCCGTTCAAGCTGAAGCTGAGAGCTACGCAAAGAGCTTGGGCGTGACGGTTCCGCACACCAACACTACGATCAAGCCTGCTGGCACCACATCCAAGCTCTTCGGTCTGACTGAAGGCGCTCACCTGGCGTCCATGCGCGAGTTCTTGCGTTGGGTTCAGTTCCGCAACGACGATCCTCTCATCGACCAGTACCGCGAGTTGGGCTATCCAGTGAAGAAGCTCAAGACCTACTCTGGCACGACCATCGTTGGCTTCCCCACTGTGCCGACCATCTGCACTCTGGGCATGGGCGACAAGCTGGTCACGGCTGCTGAAGCAACACCGGAAGAGCAATACCAGTACCTGCGCCTGCTTGAGAAGTATTGGATCACTGGCGTCGAAGAAGACGGCGTGACTCCGCTTCCTGAGCGTGGCAACCAAGTGAGCTACACCCTGAAGTACAACCCCAAGAAGGTCAGCTTCGAGGAGTTCAAGCGCACTCTGCTGGACGGTCAATCGACTATCCGCTGCTGCTCGGTGATGCCACAAGCTGACACCACAGCCTACGAGTACCAGCCGGAACAGCCTGTCACCAAGCATGAGTTCGAAATGATCGTGGAAGCGATCAAGGACTCGGAAGAGGTCAAGCAGGACGTGGACTTCGCTCACATCGACTGCTCGTCTGGCGCATGTCCGGTGGACTTCAATAAGTGAAACGATGGCGTGATCGCTTCAACACCCTGAAAGGGGTGTTGGAGTTCACCACCTGTCTGTTCATCATTGCCGGAGTGATCCGGCATTGGTGATTCAACAAGGGGAAAGCAATGAACGAAGATGGTTTGGACGTACCGACACCTGAACAAGAAGCTGCACAAGAGCGCCAATCGCACGATGCGTTCGACGACATTGCACAGCAATTGGCTCGCTACGGGGCAGCAATGACGCGCTGACAAGCGGTCGAACAGGCAAGTTGAGCGGATAAGTCATGAGTGACTTGCATTCCCGTCAAAACTTATATAAGATTACGACATTGAAAGATTGAAGCGGGTTAGCTCAGTTGGTTAGAGCGCCGGATTCATAATCCGGAGGCCGCAGGTTCGAGTCCTGTGCCCGCAACCATTCCCTAGTAGCTCAGTTGGTAGAGCAATGGACTGTTAATCCATGTGTCGGTGGTTCGAACCCACCCTGGGGAGCCATCAAGACTGTTCTCTCTAAGAGGCAACCGTCCCGCAGCGCGAGTCGTACCGTGCCGCATCGACTAACGCCCACCAGAGAACAGCCTTGATGGAACGCTCGGTTCGTCTATCGGTAAGGACACTGGCCTTTCACGTCAGTAAGGCGGGTTCGATTCCCGCACCGAGTACCAGTTCGGAGATTAGCGCAGTCTGGTAGCGCATCTGCTTTGGGAGCAGAGGGTCGTAGGTTCGAATCCTACATCTCCGACCATGAAGTTTGGTCACTCTAAGAGGCAACGGCTAGGTTCCCTGATTCTGATTCGGGGAGGCGATGTTAAGCCCACCAGTGACCAAACTTGATGGGTAGATAGACTTGTAGGGGGCAAGAGCGGACTGTAAATCCGTTGTTCTGCGGAACCCCACTGGCTCGACTCCAGTTCTGCCCACCACGCCACCTTAGCTCAGTTGGTAGAGCAGCTGCCTTGTAAGCAGAAGGTCTGGGGTTCGATTCCTCAAGGTGGCACCATCATGAGTGAAGACTTCTGGGTTCGATTCCCAGGGGACGGGTGAAACTAAAACGGCTAACTACCGACCTATCCCGAGCTGGACGAAAGTCTTCACCCATGATGGGTCGATAGCTCAATTGGCAGAGCAGCGGATTCCAAATCCGCCGGTTGGAGGTTCAAGTCCTTCTCGACTTGCCAAGCCCAGGTGGTGAAATTGGTAGACGCAACAGCTTCAGGTGCTGTCGCCGCAAGGCGTGCCGGTTCGAGTCCGGCTCTGGGCACCACGCGCTCGTGGTGGAATTGGTAGACACGCTGTCTTGAGGTGGCAGTGCCGAAAGGTGTGGGAGTTCGAGTCTCCCCGAGCGCACCAAATTTTGAAGCAATGCCGTTGCGTTGCCTGCTGATTTAGCAGAGTCCATCGCTACAATGTATAAGTCACGAGTGACATTCAAGAAGGAGAAACTATGACAAACCCCAACCCAAGCCACCCGCAAGCGGTCGCAGCTTTGGCTCGCGCCAAGCAACGCGATCTTGAGCGCCGCGCTGAACGCGCAACCATCGAGGAGGCCCGCGAAGCTGGCATTCGATTCGTGGAGGTGACTCCGCAGAGCTTCAGCTTCTCTGACACCGGCCCCATCAAGGCTGGTCGCATGACCATCGCCTACCGCGAACGTGGTCGCAACATCGTGGAAGTGTCCACGTCGATCTGCCACCGCGCAGACGAGTTTAACAAGTCCACTGGTCGCGCTCTCGCTGGCTTGGGTCTGCTGAATGGTCAGTCGATTCTGCTCCGCAAGCCGCGCTTCGACCCGAACCGCCACATCACCACGAAGAACTGGCTGATCGGCACGTTCACCTTCACGGCGGACGAGCAATGAATAGCATCCGCATCACGGCAGCAGCCGTCATTGCCCTGAGCCTCGCTGCTTGCAGCGATCACAAAGAGCGCGAAGCTCTGCCTCAACAGCAGTACGCGCCTCAACAGCAAGCACCCGTTGCCGCAGCTCCTGCGCCAGCCCCTCAACAGGTGGTCGTGCAGCAAGCCCCGCAGCAAGACAACAGCGCCACCAACATGCTCATTGGCGGCATGGTGGGCTACATGATGGGTCGTTCGAACTCGCCTTCGACGCCTTCATACCAGTCGGCCCCTCAGCAAGTGGTCGTCCACAAAACCATCGTCAACAAGACGGTGGTTCAAGAGGCTCCGAAGCCAGCTCCGGCACCTGTCACCGCACCTGCGCCAGCTCCCAAGCCCGCACCTGCACCCGCGCCGGCACCGAGCTTCAAGCCTGCAAACACGGGGTATAGCCACTCGTCTATGTCCTCGTCTCGTCCATCCCCGTCCTCTTACGGACGCAAATAAGGAGAACCTATGAGTGAAATCAAACTGGGTTGTATCGCCATTGACCAGGCTTCGGGCTTCGAAGGCACGGTCATTTCCAAGCTCGAAGCGTTCAATGGCAACGTGCAGTACGGTCTTCAGCCCAAAGCTGCAAAGAGTGCCGACAAGCTGCCGGAAGCGTGGAACTTCGATGCCGCACTGGTGAAGTTCAAAGCAAAGGGCATCAGCGAGCAGGCGACAACGCCTCAAGCGACCGACATCCAAATCGGCGATGAAGTCGAGGACATCATCAGCGGCCACAAGGGTATCGCGTCGAGCAAGACGACCTTCCTGAACGGCTGCGTTTACTTCGATGTGGTCAAGCCCGCGAACGACGCCAAGAAGATCGAATCGACCGCGATGTTCATTTCCTGCGTCCGTCTGAAGAAGGTCAGCAAGACTCCGCTCAAGCCTCTCGTGCCCAAGAACGAGAAGCCCACTGGCGGCCCCGCAACCCGTGCGATGCGAGCCTGCTGATGACGATCATTACTGCCAAGGTCATCGAAGATTCGGTCGCGGCAGATACCGGAGTTCGCCTCACCACGATGCAGCTCCAGTACCCGCGCTTCGTTCACGCTGAGTTCATGACCCATCGTGTGTTCAGCCGCAACGCCAGCTCCAGTCGAGCCATCCCTGTCTCCAAGGTGATTGAGCAGGTTCGCAACGATCCGGCAATGCCTGTTCACTGGGGTAAGAACCAGCCAGGCATGCAGGCTCGTGAGGAGTTGGACCATGATGATCAGCAAAAGGCCGTGACTCTGTGGCGACGCGCCGCGAACGAAGCTGCCGACACTGCGGAAATGATGATGAACCTCGGCCTGCACAAGCAGGTTGCCAACCGCATTCTGGAACCCTTCCAGTACATGCACGTCATCATGTCCAGCACTGAATGGGACAACTTCTACGAGCTGCGTGACCACGAGGACGCTGACCCCAACATCTTTGCGCTGGCGAAGGTGATGCGTGTCGCCCAAGAGCGTTCTGAGCCGTCGATTCGCTTCGAAAACGACTGGCATCTGCCTTACGTCTCTCGCGCCGAACGCCTGGAACACTACGGCAACTTCGAGTTGCTCCTGAAGCTCTCGGCTGCTCGTTGCGCTCGTGTGTCTTACCTGACCCATGACGGTAAAGAGCCAGAGATCGAGAAGGACATTGCGCTCTATGAACGCCTCGTCGGTGGCCGTCCGCTCCATGCGTCGCCCATCGAACATCAAGCCACTCCGCTTCTGTCTGCCGACCAGTGGTCAGGCAACTTCAGAGGCTGGATGCAGAACCGTCAAATTGTGGAATCAGGAATGAAGCAATGAACTTTAGAACCATCTTCGCACTCGCTTGGCTCGCCATCATCATCACTGGTGCTGTGGGCTGGTGTTTCAACATCGGCGCAATCATCGCTGCCGACTTCTCACACGTCACGGGACTGATCGTCCTTCGACTGATCGGCGTGTTCGTCGCGCCACTCGGGGCTTTCTTGGGTCTGTTCATCTGACCCAGATTTCCATCGCTAAACTGCATAAGTCATCACTGACATAAAGGAGAAATGATGCTTTCACTCTTGAACCCCAAACGCACAGTCGCAGACGTGATGAGCGCCTTCACACAGGCAATCGCCGATCTGCAAACCGTGGCTGACAACCAGACCGCCGAAGCCGAGCGCCAGGGCGAGATCGCTGCACAAGCTACTCGCGCCCAAGTCGAGGCTGCTTCGGAAGCTGAGAAAGCCCGCAACGTCAAAGCCAAGCTCGACGCAATCGTCAACCCCGCTGCGGCAGACAAGTTCGCCCCAGTCGAATAAAGAACCTATGGACTCCCTCGAATACAACCGCCGCGCTCTCCTGACCGAGAGCAAGCCGACCGAACTCAACTTCGGTGAGATCGGCCTGCACATCCTTCTGAACGCCGCAATCAACATGGGCGAGATCATGAACATCGCCAAGCGCACCATGTTCTACGGCAAGGAGTTCGATGCTGTGAAGGTGCGTACTCTGGCCGAAGCTCAAGCTGGCTATGCCCAATTGATCTACGAACTGTCGGACAAGCTGGCTCAGAAGAACGACAAGGGCGACTACGACGCGCTGCCTGATGAGGCTCGCAACATCGACGCCAAGAACGTGAACATGCGCCTGCTGCACTGCTCTGTCGGCATCAACACCGAGTCCACCGAGCTGCTGGAAGCAATGCGCGATCAGCTTGAGGGCAAGCCTTTCGACAAGGTGAACTTCGCTGAAGAACTGGGTGATGTGGATTGGTACAAGCAGGTGGGTCACGCCGAGACTGGCGTTCCTGAGTCCGAGACTCGCGCCAAGAACGTCGCCAAGCTGGAGCTGCGCAACAAGGGTCAGACCTTCAACGCCGAAGCCACGATCAACCGCGATCACGCTGCCGAACGTGCAGTGCTGGAAGGCAAGACTGAATGAAGTTTGGCCGTCTGACTGTGTTGGGCGAATTGCCCAACCGATCTAAAGATGGCCGAATTATGTGGCGCTGTCTTTGCGAGTGTGGAGCAACCATTGAGCGCACAGCAAAGACAGTCCGCACAGGTAACACGAAGTCCTGCGGCTGCATCAACAAGGAGCGCCTGACGCTTCGGAACAAGGCTGGTGCGAAGCATGGGATGAGCAACACGCCAACCTTCAATGTCTGGACGAATATGAAGGAGCGATGCCTCAACCCAAACCACAATTCCTACCACCGCTACGGCGGTCGCGGAATCACCATCTGCGACAGGTGGCTAGAGTCCTTTCAGAACTTCTACGACGACATGGGGCCGATGCCCGAAGGCATGTCCATTGATCGCGTGGATGTCGATGGCGACTACGAACCTTCCAACTGCCGTTGGGCAACGTCGGAAGAACAGTCGAATAACAGAGCGAACAATCGCGTTCTGGAGTTCAAAGGGCGAAAACAAACAATCGCACAGTGGGCAAGAGAAGTTGGGGTATCGAAAGAGGCTCTGCGCTACCGCTTGAACGCTGGCTGGAGTGCAGAGGAGGCACTGACAATGAAGATCGACTACGCCAACAACAACCACTGGAAGGCCGCAGCATGATCGGTCTTTGCGGCGCGCACAGATGTGGCAAGACAACGCTGGCTCGTGAGTATGCAGACCGCAATCACGTTCCTTTTGTCGAGACTTCGGTAAGCGCCATCTTTCGAGAGCTTGGCTACGACCCTGCTGTCACCTACGACTTCGAGACACGGATGACGATCCAAGAGGAAATCTTGGTTCGCATCGACAAGCGTCTTGGAGAGTTCGCAGGGACTGAGTTCATCACTGACCGGACGCCGATTGATATGGCTGCATATCTGTTGGCAGAAGCGGTGGGTGACTCGGTTCCTGACCATGTGCAGTATCGGGTCGAACGCTACGTCGCAGCCTGCTTCGGTGTCACGAATCGACGCTTCGGCGTCATCGTGCTGGTTCAGCCTGGTATCCAGCTCGTGCATGAAGAGGGCAAGGCCGCGATGAACACCGCCTACATCGAGCATCTGAACTCCTTGATGCTCGGTCTGTCATGCGACGAACGCCTGCACAGCGCCAATTTCTATCTGCCTCGCGCAACGACTGATCTTGGCCGACGCATCAAGGCGCTCGAAGCATCGGTTGCTCGCTCCAAGCAAGCCGTGTCGAACGACTACGAGAACCGCAAAGCGCAGGGAGATTTCAATCTGCACTAGGGAATAAGTCACGGGTGATAAAAAGCCCGTGACTTTCTCGCTATGATAAGAGCAAGAGTTATTCAGTGAGGAGATTATGTCCGCTCTACCAACGCTTCAAGAAGAAGTAAACCGCAAAGCCTTCGAAACGATTACATGGCTGACGTTGGCGGTGACACAAAAGAAAATCACACCCGAACAATTCTCCACTGGGATTGATTCGCTGTTCATGGCGGTGTCGGGACTGGTGACGGACAAAGACTTCATCATCATCATCACTGAGGCGCAACGCCTTTGTGACGCCGCTAAGACCGCCAAGCCGAAAGAGACGGTCATCCCAGAACAAACAGAAGAACCAGCCGACGCAGTGGTTTGGTAGGAGTAGAAAAGTGAAAATCCCGCGCCAAATTTTTTACTCGATTTTAGCCACCCTTATACTTCTCACCATTGAGTTGTCCAGTCTGGCTCTCGCAATCGGAATTGCAATCGCGTCATCAGGCAAGTCCTTCGGAACAGGTCTGCTCGATTTGTGGAATCCTCGTCACTGGAGCTGAGATATGGATCAAGGACTGATTAGAAGCCTTCTGGCAGCGAAACCCGAACACGAGCGCACGAGTTGCAGCGACGACCGTCCTGTGAACTGGTACACAACGCCAGGTAGAGGAGGGTATCCACGCTGCAATCGCTGCGCCTTGCTCAAGGCGATGGTGGATGAGGAGTTCTCGGCAACCCTGACTCTCGACTTCAACGTGACGATGCCACCAGAATGAGTCACGCAGTCCTCAAGCGCGTTGGCACGATCTTGTGCATCGTCGGCATGTTCCTGACGGCCTTCAACGTCTACCCCATCAACATCGTCTTCAGCGGCATCGGCTCGTCCATGTGGGCTGCTGTAGGCTTCGGCACCCGAGACAAGGACTTGTTCGTAGTGGAGATCACAGCAGTGGCGTTTGCGATCAGTGGATTAGCGTGGTGGTTCTTCCGCTAACGATTCGGCGAGTACAATAAGTCACCAGTGACAATGCAGGAGCCGACTTTGGACTTCGACCACGTAGAGATCAAGACCCACGCCCAAGCCGTCGCCGATAGAGGCGGCTTTTCCAGCGAGTGCCCATACGACCAGGGTATCGCCTATGACCTGTGGATGAACTACTTCTACAACCGAATCATGTGGCTGATGGGAGAGTCGTCGGAGTGATGCAAGTCTCCTGCGGGAATGATTGTTTCCCCGTTGCTTGCATTGAATAATTACATCAGTCGCTTATGACTGAAAGGAAGTAGAAATGAAGCTCACCAAGATTCACCGCCAGGCGTTCGTCCGTGCGGTTATGCAAGACGTTCCAACCGTCAACTTCGATGACCAAATTCACAAGTTTGTGAAGGAGCGCGCCATCGAATACCTCCCACCCCAACTGCGTCCAGTTGCGCTCGACAAAGACCTGTCCGGCTTTCTGTCGATGGACACGATGTGGTTTGAGCAGCACCGTACTGGCGTCGGTGCCGTTCGTGTCTTCGCCGCTCGTAGCGGTGGCTTTCGTTTGAACGACAAAGATCAGGCGCACATCAGCAAGCTCATGAATGAAGCCGAGCGCCAGATCGAAGACCGCAAAAACCTTCAAGAGCGTATCGAAGGGGTCATCGCATCCTGCACCACGCTGCGCCAGGCGACCGAGCGTCTGCCTGAGTTCGTGAAGTACCTGCCAGCAGAGCAAGAGAAGACGAACAATCTGCCTGCAATCGCCAACATCGTGGCTGACCTCGCAAAGCGTGGCTGGCCCAAGTCTGCAACTCCGGCGGCAGCATGACACTCGAAGTCGTCCACACAACGCACAACTTCGCGCCCATTCCGGTGCGAGCTGGCGACACGTTGACCGTCCACTACACCGACAGTAATGGTGAGACGCAAAAAGTTGCCCAACACGACTTCACCGAGTCCATGACGATTGATCGCGCTGTGATTGCCAAGATCGAGAACGAGCATGGCTTCAAGAAGGCAATTGGTGCCTTTCTGGGCCAAACAGCAATCGTCAAAGGCGCTCGTGTTCGCGTGAAGATGACAGCGGGCTTCCACAAGGGAGCTGTCGGCACTGTGGAGTTCGTTGAACCGGCATCAGGCAAAGTCTGGGTGATTCGTGATCACGCCGGTAGTGCCTTGTGGTGGCATGAAGATGAGCTTGAAGTGATTCAGGACGCTTGAGCGTTCCTGTGCAAGTCCCCTGTGTTTTCAGTTGAGTGTCCTGTACTGACACTCGAAAATTCAATTATCGACAAACAACCAAAGGAGTTATATGAGCCACTTCACCGTTATGGTCATCGGCGAGAACCACGAAAAGCAACTCGCCCCGTTCCATGAGTTCGAATGTACCGGCAACAACGACGAGTACGTTCAGGATGAGGATGTCACGGAAGAGATTCAAGCGCGTATTGACGACAAAGAAGACCCCGAGTCCATCGAAGAAGCTCTTGGCTACTACGGTCTGGAAGACAAGATCGTGGATGACGAGTCCAAGGTCGAGAAAGTCGGCGACGAGTGCGTCCACAAGTACGGTTACGCCATCGTCAAGGACGGCAAGCTGATCAAGGCGGTGAACCGCACCAACCCGAACCGTAAGTGGGACTGGTGGCAGATGGGTGGTCGCTGGTCTGGCTTCCTCAAGCTGAAAGAGGGCGCTGAAGGCGAATGCGGTCAACGCTCGTGGATGAACCGTGGTGAGCCGCAAGATGCCGGCTTCTGCGACAGCGCACTGAAGGGCGCTATCGACTTCGAAGGAATGCGCAACGATGCCGGCGAACGCGCTGGTGATCAGTGGGACAAGGTTCACGAAATCTTGGCTGACCGCAGCTTCCGCACTTGGGACCAAGTGAAAGAAGACTGCACTGTCGATGGCAGTACCGACTTCGACAAGGCTCGCCAGGTCTACAACGCGCAACCTCCTGTCGCTGACTTCCGCAAGGGCGACTTCGGCTTCTTCAGCTCACCGGACGAATACCTCATCACCCGCGATCAGTACGTCGCCAACGCTCGTGCAAGCGCCATCAGCACCTACGCAGTCCTCAAAGACGGCGAGTGGTACGAGAAGGGCGAAATGGGCTGGTTTGGCATGTCGTCCGACAAAATGACCGACCAAGAGTGGGCGATCAAAGTTGGCGAGCTGCTCGACGGCCTGAGCGACGACACGCGCATCACCGTGGTGGATTGCCATATCTAAGCACATCAGTCATTACTGACAGAAAGGAACGTATGCCATCAGTTTCAACCTCCAGAGCTGCATTGCACTCAGTCAGCACGCCACACCTTGAGTTGGAAGTGCTTCGGGTCATCGAGAGCTTCGGCGCTCGTGGCTGTATCTCAGACGAAGTGCGGGAGCAGTTCCCCAACCTCGCGTACTCGTCCGTGACGGCGCGCTATGCAGCTTTGGAGAAGAAGAAGCTGATCGTGCGTTCCGGTCGTCGCCCTGGCGACTCTGGTCGCCAGCAAGCAGTGATGTTCGCCGCGACTGTCGCGCCAGCGACCGCCTTCACTGCGTCCGCCGTGCCGGAGGTCGCATGAAGGGTGCGATTTTGTTCCAGGGCATCTACCTGATGCCTGGATCACAAGCTCACAAGCTCCACACCGAGAAGAAGTGGGCCGAACTCACTGCTCACATGAAGGAGCTGGATGACAAGAAAAAGAAGTTGGAAGGAACAACGAAATGAGTACCTTTGCCTGTCCAGTGGTTCGCATCAAGATCGAGCCGCATCCGAACGCTGACGCCATCGAGATCGCTCGTGTCGGCGACTACCAGTCCATCGTCAAGAAGGGCCAATTCAACGAAGGCGACCTGGCGGTCTACATCCCCGAGCAAGCGGTGCTGCCGCAGTGGTTGCTGGAGCTGATGGGTTTCTGGGACGCGATCAAGGTCAAAGGCAGCCTCTCTGGTTCGCTCGGCAATCGTGTCAAGGCGATCAAGCTGCGCCAAGTGCTGTCGCAGGGCCTGATTCTCGGCATCGAGGTCGCTGAAGACCGTATCGGCAACCCGCTGCGCCAGCTCCAAGAGGGTGAGGACGTGTCTTCGTACCTTGAGATCGTCAAGTACGAGCCTCCCATCCCCTCGCACATGGCTGGTCGCATCGTTGGCGTCGATCTGGCTGCCACCCTGAACTACGACTTTGAGAACCTGAAGAAGAACCCCGAACTGTTCGAGGACGGCGAGGAGGTTGTCATCACGGAGAAGATTCACGGCACCTTCATGCAAATCGGCGTCGTGCCTTCGGAGATGGCGAACGAACGCTACTACAAGGGTCGCGTCATCGTGTCCAGCAAGGGTATGGGTGCGAAGGGCTACATCCTCGACCACACCGACGAGACGAACCTCTACGTCCAAACAGCCAAGAAGTACGGTCTATTGGACTCGACGCTCGAATACTTCGGTGACGCTGCCGACGATGTGGGCAAGCCTTACTTCATCTGCGGCGAAGTGTTCGGCAAGACACCTGAAGGCAAGGGTGTTCAGGATTTGGTCTACAACGGCGAGGTCTTGGGCTTTCGCATGTTCGACGTGTGCTGTGGCACTCGCGGTCAGCAGGAGTTCTTCGACTTCGAGTCCTTCTGCGATGCCGCCATGTCGCTGAATGCTCCGATTGCGCCGGTTCTCTATGTTGGGCCGTACAGCAAAGAGGTCGTCCTTCACCACACAGATGGCAACACTGTGGTGCAGCCAGAGGTCACGCGCAACTACATCGCGCAGATTCGTGAAGGCGTCGTTGTGAAGTCGATTAGCGAGCTTCCTCACAAGCGTTACGGTCGCAAGATCGCTAAGAGCGTGAGCGAAGCGTACCTCCTGCGCAAGAACGCCACTGAGTTCAACTGATGTTGCCTGAAGGATTCACTTGCGAGTGCGGCACTAAGCACGAGTTCTCGTCCTATGTGTACGCACATTGGGACGTTCCGCTGGTTCACACCTGCCCTGAGTGCGGTCGCAAGCATGACGTGTTCAGAGGCAAAGCCACGCTGTCCGGCTCTGAGGACGGAAAGAAAGGAGATTGAATGTTGAACTTCTTCGCCAAGCGGCGATTCAACTATATCGACGTGATGACAATGAGCCTGGCTTCAGGCTTCTTCTCGCAAGGTCATTGGAGTCAAGGCATCGCCGTGATGATCGTCGGCTTCCTGTTCTCGCTCAAATGCGAAGACTGGAGTGCCAAATGATTGCTCGTGTCCTGCTTGGTCTGGGCCTGCCTCTGTTCGCTCTGTGGCTGTGGATCATCTACCGCACCTACACCAACCCAACACAGACGCTGGAGGCTGCACCCAAGGTCGGCCGCTGGTTCCTGTTCACCGTCATTGCCGTGCTTCTGACCGTCGCGGTACTTGGCTTCCTCTATACGGTCGAGCATCAAATCTAAGGAGAGTCCAATGAAACGAATTTGGATGTTTGTCGCAATTGCCTGCATGACGCTGCTGACCGCCTGCGGTCGCATCGAGACTGGAAACGTCGGTATCCGTACCGACTTCAATGGCGAGGTGAACTCGAAGGTGGAGGGGTCTGGCTTCTACACCGCCGTGTTCGGTCACGTCGATGAGTACTCGGCGAAAGAGATTCCAGTGATCCTCAATGACATGAAGCCCAAAGCGCATGACAACCTGTCGCTGGCAGAGCTGGACATGACGGTCTACTACACCGTCGAGCCACAGCAAGTCCGCAACCTCGTGGTCAAGCGAACCGGCAGCTCTTCCAACAACGGTCACGGCCTTTGGTTTCCCGCCTACAACCTTGTCAGAGGCATCTCCGAGAGTGAGATCGCAGATGCTGTTTCGACAATGGACAGCCTGGTCGTCCACACACAGCGCGACAAGCTGGCGAATCTGGCTCAGGCGTCGATTCAGAAGAAGCTGGACTCGTCTGACCCTGGCGTCTTCAAGATCACTCGGGTCGTCGTTCGCCAAGTCAAGACGGACGAAACCATCGAGCAATCCATTCGCAATGTCGTGGCGAAAGAAAAAGAGCTTGAGGCTGCGAAGCTGAACGTGGCGGTCGCCGAAGCTAACGCTCGTGCCACCCAACAAACGGCTCAGACCCTGACACCTGCGTTCCTCCAGCACGAGTACAACCAAGTCCTCATGAAGTTTGCGGAGAAGGGCGGCACCGTGATTCTCGATGGGTCGTCGTCAGGGAAGATGCTCAATATCCAGCGATAACGCTTGAAGTCCCTGGACTGAGTTCTTACCATTGCAGTCAGTCAGTAATGAACTACTGGCAGACTGCAAGAGCAAGCACTAAGGAGTTTTTCATGCCCGATATAAGCATGTGCCACGACAAGACCTGCACTAAGCGCAAGGACTGCTATCGCTACCGCGCTCAGGCAAACCCATACCGACAGTCGTATTTCGTGGGTTCGCCCAAGAACGAAGACGGCAGTTGTGACCACCACTGGCCGGTGGAAGCCGGCGACCGATTGACACCTCTGGAGGAACTTGATGCGCGTAGTTGGACTTGACCTTGAAACAACCGGACTCGAAGTGGAGAAGGGCCATCGCATCTGCGAAGCCGCTCTGCTGACCTACGAGGACGGCAAGCTGGTGGAACGATGGGTTCACCGCTTCAACCCCGAGCGACCCGTTGATCCAGACGCCTCTCGCGTTCACGGCATCTACTTCGAGGACGTAGCTGAGTGCCCTAAGTTCAGCGAGTACGCCAGTGAGGTTCGCCAGCGTCTTGAACAGGCTGACGTTGTGGTGATCCACAACGCCCAGTTCGACGCGCCCTTTGTCGGCACTGAGCTGATGATGGCTGGAGAAACGCTCCCTGAAATGAACATCTTCTGCACATTGGAGAACGGTCGATGGGCTACACCGAACGGCAAGGCACCCAAATTGGGCGAACTGTGCTTCGCGCTTGGAATCCCCTACGACGAGACATCCGCTCACTCTGCCGATTACGACACTGAAGTGATGATGAATTGCTTCTTCCAAGGTTTGAAGCGCGGCTTCTTCGCACCGAAAGGACTGCAATGATTCGCGCACTTGCATGGATTGGTGGGTTGACGCTCGCCTTCTGGATTGCCGGCATGTTCGGCTGGATGGACTACAAGGTCTGTGTGTCTGCGCCTGGCGAATGCGCCATCTACATCAAAGGCGAAAGGGTTGATCAGTGACTGCCGGTCTATACATCCCAGGACTCGATTGGCCTGACGACACGCTCGAAGTCGAGTGCGTTGGCTTCAGCGAAGGGATTCTCTACAACCTGATCGTCGCCATCGACCATGATCGAGTGGAGGTCGTCAGCAATAGCGAGAACGGCTGGAGTCGAGAGTGGACGTTCGACTATCTCGGCTTTCGATACAGGCTAGAGGCTGAGATCAAAGAGGACGCCTCTGGCATCTTGCACATCGCTCCGTATCGCATGACCAAGATCGCCAAGATGGGCGTCGATGATGATGGGGAACCAGTTGTGGTGGAGAGCTACCCGCTCACCAAAGCAATCATGAAGCATAAGTATGAAGGCACATGGGGTAGTTTCTAATGGCAACTTTTTTCACATCTGACACCCACTTCGGTCACGAAGGCATCATCAAGCACTCCAGCCGTAAGTTCGCTGATTCGTTTGAAATGGACGGCGAGCTGGTTCGACGCTGGAACAGCGTGGTTCGCCCTGACGATACCGTCTATCACTTGGGCGACCTGTCGTTCAAGGGCTTGGCGTACACGATGCACATCCTTGAATCGCTCAATGGACGCATTCACTGGGTCTTGGGCAACCATGACAAGGCGCTGAAAAGCAAGTCGCCGATGGTGTCGCGCATGGAGTCCATCCAGTCGTTGCTGGAGGTCAACATCGACGGCCAACACATCGTCATGTGCCATTTCCCGATGCTGACGTGGAACAAGGCGCACTACGGCTCTTGGATGCTGCACGGTCACTCGCACGGCACTCTGAAGCACCCCTACGAAGGTATGCGACTGCTGGATGTCGGCGTCGATACCAACAATCTCACCCCCTATTCACTCGATGAAGTCAGGGAATACATGCAGGGTCGAAGCCACACGGCTGTAGACCACCACACTACAAAGGAGTGATATGGCAACAGGAGACTACAAAATCCCGTTTGACAGCGCCGGCAACCAGTTGGACTACGCAGGTTATGGCTGCGCGGAGATGCGGGAGAATTTCGAGTTCAACGACACCCTGACGTTCCAGTCATACGGCAGAGGTCGCTCGTCCGTGACCTTCACGATGAAGCGATTTGGCACCAACACCAATGTGTCCATGTTCGTCTCGGACTTCTCCGACATCGTGAACAAGATGAACCACGGCGCGATCACTGGAACCTTCACGTTCGTCAAGAAGGGCCAAAACTACGGATGCAAGCTGGTGGCGTCATGACGATCAGAAGCCGCCACATCAACGAGGTCGATCATCACACTACTAAGGAGAACCCATGATCAAACGCTTCAAATACGTCTTCGCTCCAACATGGCTGCCTGAGCCTCGCAACCTGCGACTGGGTGAGCGCAATCCCAACTACCTGAAGTCGCTGGCGGCAGGCGTGATCTCGCCGTTCTTCCATCTGCCCTGGATCATCTTCTACACGTTCCTGCAACCGCTGTTCGAGGCGCTGTTCAAGACCGTCCTGTTCTTCATCGTGTCGATTTGGTTCGGCATCACTGGTCGAGCAGCCGGCGTGCGCCTGGTGGACGTGCAGGTTGAGCAACCAAGCGAAGAAGAAGTCCAGGCGTACATCAAGTCGATCTTCGAGGGTACTGGCGTGAGTCCAGAGGTGTTCGACAGCACTCATCGGAAGGTTGCAGAAGACGACACTAAGCGATCAGTCACGCCTGAATAATCAGACGCGCTAGAACGCGCTCAGAGCGCGCCATTAGGTTTCAGCTATCGGTTTTGACGTAGCACTTAATGGCGCGTTTTTACGTCTAGGGAATCTCTCAGGATGGTATTGCAACCCCTGTATTCGGTTTCTAAGATTAAGTCATCAGCAAGTTATGAAAGGCAGTTATGCAATGTCAAAGATGCGGAAAATCAATACTGGGGTTGTCTCATTTGGGGTTCATGCCAGACATCCAGTGGTTTCACTTGTGCGCGCCGCCCTCACCAGCGAACGACGAGAAGTGGAGCCAGAAGTGAAGGCGCATCCAGTACCGAAAGTCGGCGATACGGTTGTCCTCAATGACGAGGGCTTGGAGCAGGTGTACGGCCGTAAGGCTGGTCTGAACCACATGAAAACCCTGCGCATGAAGATCACGCATGTGGATGCGGAGTCGCTCACGTTCCCCGAGCCAACCTATCCGGTGGAAGTGGACAACCCCGAGATCAACATCTTCCTGATCGACCACAACTGTTTCGACATTGTGGAGCGAGCATGAGCCAAGAAGAACTGATCGCCTTCCTGCGTGAGAACTTGAGGCTGGATGTGAAAACCACCAGCGAATACACAGGCGGTATGGAAGGCCCGCTCTATGTTGATCGCCACACCGTTCAGCTCTTGCTGGACGATGAAGTTATCTCGGAGGTGTCGTTGTGAAGCGCAAGAAGAAAAAGGCACCCAAGCAGCGGAACCCAGTGGTACGTGAAATGGTACGCAATCCAAATCGCAGCGCCGGCCGTCACAAAGCCAAGAAGCAAACCAAGCGCGATGACAGGAGGTTAGAGGAATGAACATCTTCGTCCTTCACCGCAACCCCACTGTGGCCGCGCAAATGGCCTGCGACAAGCATGTGGTCAAGATGATCTTGGAGACGTGCCAGATGCTGTCTGCCGTGCGGCTCCAGAACGGTCGTGAGGCGCCTTACAAGCTGACCCACGAGCATCACCCCTGCACGATCTGGGCAGGAACCTCGATGCACAACTACGCATGGCTCTGGAAGCATGGATGCGCCCTGAGCGATGAGTACACCTACCGATACGGAAAGGTTCACGCCTGCGATCAGTACCTGCAAGGGTCGCTGAAATGGGCGCCAGAGCTGCCACGTATCGGCCTCACGCCATTTGCGCTTGCGATGCCGGAGGAGTTTCGAGACTCCGATCCAGTCATCGCCTATCGCAAGTTCTATCTCGCAACCAAAGCGCGATTCGCCACCTGGCGCGAACGTGCCGAACCGCTGTGGTTCACCCTGCAAAACCCAGAATTGGAGGTCTAAATATGGCAGAAGTTATCCGCGACATGATGTGTTCATTCCTGAAAGACAACAGCTACGGCCACATCCATAACTACATCGTTCCAGGGCTGACTAGCATGATGCTGGCCGAAGACCCCAACCATGACGGTCAGAAGGTACGGCTCTTCCACAGTGCTCGAAACCATCAGGAACACATCACGCCGCACAGTCATCGGTTCGATCTCGCCTGCTGCGTTCTGGCAGGCAGCGTGACGAACTCGATCTGGTGTAAGAGGACAGGCCCGACTGGAGCTGATGAGTTTCAGGCCACTTCGCTCACGTACAAGGGCGAGCCAGGCCAATACGACCGAGCCGATGCCGGTCGTGCCTTCTGGGGAAAGAAGGAGACAACCTATCATCCTTCGGACTGGTACTTTATGCGCCACTCGGACGTTCACTCCATTCAGTTCTCCCGTGACGCGCTCGTCCTCATCATCGAAGGCCCAAGCCTGACCGACACGACGACCATCATTGAGCCTGTGGTGAATGATGTAGTTGTGCCAACCTTCAAGGTTGAAGATTGGATGTTTCAGAAAGGCTGACCGATGATCTACTTGGACAAAACAGGGCTTCGCATCGACAAGGCGAAGTGGACTGAGCTGAAGAAGGACGAGAGCTACTCCGTCATCCGCGAATACGACAACGGCAAGGTTCGTGTTCGCCTGACCTGGCAGGGCAACCTGACACCGCAGCAGGCGTCTTCCTTCCGCGATACGTGGCCTGTCTTCTGCATCGGCGTGTGGAACTACCGCGCCGATGGCACGATGGTTCCAGACCCCGTGATCAACGGACAGACGTTCGCCACCATTGACGAGGCGCTGAACACCTACGAGGAGTTCCTCATCACTTGGGCAGACGCCGAACTGAATGACGATGGCGATCTGATCGAGAAGGACAACTTGCTTGCGCCACCACCGCCACCTGACCCGAACAAGCCAGCGGATGTGGAGATCGAGGGTCTGACCGACTCGTTTGGCGCTTGGTAGGGCGGCGGAGTACGGCAGCTAGGCTGAATAGTGACGTAGGCTTTTAATTCACTTTGCTATTCATCTTGGAGGCGGGGATTACCCGCCTTTCCAGTATCCATGCGGGTTCCAAGGCGGTTGCCTCGGCAAATTTATTATTCATGTTTCCATTCATGTCGCCTGTGGAACGCGTTGACTCTCCTGCCGGCGGCGACTATTCGCGCACACGCGCACGTATATTTAATTAGTTCCTACTGGCTAATGTCTCCTGTTGGATCGCCTGTGGTTTCGCTTGTTTGTCCTGTATCGGCGCATCACAATTCAAATATCGCAAAACGGTATGACAATTTGATCAGCGAAGGCAATCTGAAAAGTCCCCAAGCAAAATGCTTGTAACTCCATGATTCGCTCGATACAGTTCAAATATCGCAAATGCGATGCCGTTCCACACTGTTCAATTTTTCAAGGAGTATTTTCCATGACCAAAGCAAAGAAAACCACCAAAGCCGAAACCACCTTTCACATGGCCGGCACCCAGTCGAATATCGGTGACGCTATCGTGAACGATGGCATCCTCGCCGAAGCTCTGCTCGATGAGTTGGCGCTCGAAGACGCCGAGATCGTAGAGAGCCATGAAGTCGAAGACGCCATCGAAGCTGTCGCTGCCAAAGCTGACGTTGCTGACGCTGACGCCGAAGTGACCGCAGCGCCCAAGAAAGAGAAGAAGGCGAAAGCTCCGAAAGAGCCGAAAGAACCGAAAGCTCCTCGCATCACCAGCATCACGCACAAGCCTGGCGACCGTCTGGTGGCGCTGCTCGGTGACAAGTCGCACCTCCACTTCTTCATGTCGGACTCTGCCGAAGCGAACGAGGTGCGCGTCAACTCCTTCGTGGACGCCATGAACACTCGTGATGCCATCGCTGACAAGGTGAAGGACAAAGCGATCATGCTGTTCACTTGGCTCAAGTCGGAGAAGGGCGCTGACAGCCTCAACGAAGTCATGAAGCGCGCCTTCGAAGTTCTCAAGAAGGATGGCGAGCTGACTTCGGGCAAGAACGGCAACCTTCAGAGCAATCTGCTCGCCAAGCCGTACAGCCCAGGCACCGCAGCGTCTCAGGCGAATCAGATGTTCATGCTGTTCCCTCTGCTCGGCATCACGCAGCGCGAGAAGGGCAAGATGGTCGCTAACCCTGACAGCACCGTCCTGACTGTGGTCAACGCTCGTTTGGGCCTGTAAGTCACGACTGAAGGAGGGCGCCTCGCGCCCCTCTTTCATTCAAGCGTCTTGGTTTTAGGGCGCTTCAATGAAAGGCTTTTCACCGATGCACAGTTTTCAATATGCGGAGCAGGCAAAGATGCTCCAGATGATGCGTGAACGCGCTACGTATAAGGATATGGCGTTCAAGATGCAAGAGGCGTTAAAGGCTATTGCTGATGGTGGCGATGCCAAAATTATTGCTCAACAAACTTTGGATGAACTTCAAAAGGAGTATGGAAATGGACCTCAGTAAGCTAGAAGCTCTGAGTTCGGAAACCCTGCAAGCGGTCAGGGACAAGTGCATCGAAGTCCTGAAGGTGCGTGTCGGTGCCGCGATTCGTGTAGGAGCTATTGCATGGTTCAACGACAGCGCAGGCAAAAAGCGTTACATCAAGATCAAGCGAGTCAATGGAAAAACCATCAGCGGCGTCGAGTGGGATAACGAGTACAGCAAGGAATTGCCGATGCGCTGGAAGGTGTCGCCAATGATGCTGAACGTGGTGCTGGAGAAGAAGCGCGAACTGACCACGTTGGCAGCGCAGCGCCTGGCGCAAGAGCGAGAAGCCGCTGAACGAGCGGCAGCGGACAGACCAAAGGATGACGCATACGATTCGGCGTGGTAGGCGCCAGAGGGGTTCGCCCCTCTTTTATTTGTGCGGAAATGTCCTCGGCATAAGGGGTCGAATTGTGCCTCTTAACCCCTGAAACGCATCATAAAACGCGCATTACAACCCTTTAGGCATCATTTATGAGACGCGCTAGAACACGTTGGCCTTCGATTTCCACAGTGAGGTGCTACCTCGGTATCAACCGCACTGGAGGCGCGCTCTAATCGCTTCGACGCCGAAGGGTGTTGGCGAGATGAGTGGGGACGTGTGTGGGGCGGCTCAATGTCCTGGGGTCAGCGTTTACAGTTCAACTATCGAAGCAAGACAAGAAAGGAGCGACGATGAAATGACCCCTGAAAGATTAGATCACATGACCGTCCAGTACATCTGGGCATTGGAGAACGACCATGCGTTCATGGTGAAAGCCAGGCACGAGGTTGACCGAGGAAACTTCTCTCAGTTTCGGCGTTACGTGGGTGGGCACATTATGCCCATTCGCAGAGAGTTGGGTGAAGCTCATGCTCACGCGCTGTCAGGCGTCGAATGGTCGTATCTTTACCTTGAACTGTGGAACCGATTGGGTGGCAGTTGTTCGCCATACGGCTTCTCCAGCGAAAGCAATATGTCCGAGTTCCGCTATCAGTTGGACCGCCTCAATGAAGCGGACTACACCTACACAACAAGCGGCGTTCAGAAATCGGCGCTCAAGCCTGTTGGAACTAACCCCTGTGCCGAGATTGCTCTCGGCGAATCACAACCCTGCATTTTGCAACCTCAAGAGGAACAAACCATGTCCATTATCAAAATCACCCACGTCACTTACATCAACGGCACTCCTGTCGAGAATATCAAGGACGACGAACTGATCGAAATCATCAAGAAGGCGGAAGAGAATGTCGCCGAACTGAAGAAGGTGAAAGCCAAGAGCGAGAAGATCAAGACCAAGATCGCCGAACTGGAAGCTGGCATTGGCGAAGTGGTCGCAATTTTGGACGCTCGCGTCTAATTGGCGATCTGCGTGGGTAAGTCACTGCTGAGTATTGCATGTCCAATACTCGGTGGTGAAAATTCAATTGTCGATTTTGACTTAACCGGAGAACGAATATGGGACTCGATATGTATGCCTACACCGCACCTGTGGAGCTGGTGGGCGATCAACAAGTGGACGTAAATGACAAGCTGTTCAAGGACGGCAACGCTGTCGAAGGCGTCGATACCGACTTCGCTTACTGGCGCAAGTTCAACAACCTGCACGGCTGGATGGAGTCGCTCTATCGCAGCAAGGGCGGCACAGGCGCTGACTTCAACTGCAACACAGTGCGGCTGATGCCTGAAGACCTCGACCGGCTGGAGTCGCTTGCGTCACTGAAAGCTCTGCCACCGACTGAAGGTTTCTTCTTTGGCGGCCAGGAAGAGTTTGATGACGATGACAAGGCGAATGTCTTGGAGTTCGTCAAGAAAGCACGCCAAGCGATCAGCGAAGGCAAGGCTGTTTTCTACGATTCGTGGTGGTAAGTATGAAGGTCGTCCACATTGATTCTGTCTCCAACGTCGAGACATTCAACGTCACTGCCGGCGCCCTGCGCGTCACCGACCCCTGCTACGACATGGCGACATGGTGTGCGGGTACGTTGGACAAGGTGCGTAACGGCACTTGGGACGCTCACGTCGGCTACCACAAGGACAAGCTCGACATGGAGATGAGCGCCAAGTGGCGCCAGAAGACCGCCGAGAAGATGGAAGCGGCGAAAGCGAATGGCAATGAGGCGTTGGCGGCAATGTACGCCTCTGATGTTGCGCGGTACGACGAAGGTGCTGCCGCCTACATCGGTCGGGTTGCCTACATCCACATCGTCGCTCAAGGCTTCGAGAAGGAGTTCGACCCCACAACGGAGCTGAACTTCAATTGGGAACGCTCCGACATTGATGTTGGCGTGGACTCGGGTCAGGCGGGGTTCTTCGACGTTGCCAAGTACGCGCTGTCGGTCGCAGACAAGGACGACAGCCGATCACGACGAGACTCGCAGGACTCGACGTTCGAAGCCTTTTATGACTCCGTGTGCAACCTGACGCTGGAGGATAAGAGTTTTGGCGTCGTTGAGTTCGGAGCAGTGTCGAGTTCAGGCTACGGCGATGGCGGCTACACCTGCTACTTCCGGCGCAACAGCTTGGGCGAAGTCATCGAGGCGATGATCACCTTCCTCGAAGACTGCGAAGACGAAGACACGGAACAGGCTGATTGATTGGGTAAGTCACAAGTGACGTTGCAAGTCCAATAGTCACTTGTGACAATTAACTCATCAGCAACAAAGACAAGGAGAACGCGATGTTCAACATAGGCACACGAATCAAGGTGAACGATCACCACTGGATCACTGGCACCGTGGTCGGGTTCGCCACCTACCAAAGCGCCCACTACGCAACGATGCACCCCGCCTACTGTGTGCGTCTTGACAAGGGGCATTGGGTGGACGACAACAAAGCCTTCATTGACACCGTTCTCGTGTCCGCAGATCGCGCAGAGGAGATCGAGTGATGAGACTTCTCATGATTCAGGGCGATCACGTCGGCGTCTACGAAGCCGGCACAACTGACCGCCGATACATCAAGCAGTTGGCGATCTTTGCTGGCGCAGATCAATTGGATGCTGAGTCTGCCGAGCAGCTTCGCCTGACACCCAAGCGCAAGCTCGAAGCAGCCCCTTTGGAGAAAGAAGGACTCAATGGCAGTAGCGAAGTGTGAGTTCATCTGGGGAGAGGATAAAGAGTACGGTAGCGATGGCTGGATTCCCAAAGCCATGCCTACTTTCAACGCGATGCGCGGCTTAGGCGTGGCGCATGACGTGATGGAGCATTCCGAGATCACGGCTGGGACGCTGGAAGAGGAAGTCATGGCGTTTGGCGCGATGATCTACGTGCGAATGGATGGCGGTTACTTCCACTACAAGCCAACCATGTATCACCGCCCATCCGAAATCATGCCTTCGGATTTGGCGCAGTTCACGCAAGAACGCTTTTGGAACAAGAGCAAAGTATTGGCCGACATGCCCTGGCGCCCTCGTCACATCGACGGTTGGGAAGAGGAGCTGGTTGAGGTCGTCAACAAGACGATGAAGGCGCTGCGTGAGGAGTTCTTCAGCGCAGAGCAGATGCTGGATTTTCGCATCGCCAACCCTCGGTTCAAGGAGCTGCTGCTGCGCTGGATGCGAAAGGGGTATTGGCGTGCCCGCAAGAGATACCGCCGCACTGCGTCCTACAACCTCAGTCACACGTTCCACGAGATCGAGCAGGTGGTGGATCGCTACTCCAACGGTGCTGAGATTGGCGATCTACTCACGGTGTCCGTCAGTGTCGCGGCAAGTGGACGCACCGATCACAAAGTCATCCACACACCAGTTTGGGAGACTTATGAAGACTACTAAGTCGCCTGCGTTTTCGGTTGTTTGTCCATAAGTCAGTGGTGACAATAGATATAAGACAAACAAACGAAGGAGCGATTCATGTCTTACAACTTCACCCTAACGAAGAAGGTTGGTAAATGGGAAGTGAATATCGACCCTGAAGCCATGTACGGATACTTCGAACACGATGATTTTGGCGAGGGTGGTGGCCTGTGGTTCAACGAAGCGAAAGAGCTTGTGGACTATGACGGCGTGATGATCTTGCCCAAGAACGTCGAGCAGGCAATTCATGAAGCCGGTTACAAGCTGGAGGATGACGATGCCTAAGTACATCCGAATCGACTTGCTCGAAATGCCGCCTGGCTGTCACCCGATGGGCGAGCCGGATGATTGGCTCGAAGACTTCAAGCGGCAACTGGAGCGCACGTTGGAGAACCAAGGTGCATCAGCCATCGTAACCATCAAAGAGGAGAACGACGATGTTCCGAATGAGTAACGCCCGACCCGCCACCTGCAAGGTGATCGAAAAGATGGAGCAGGGTCTGCTTGACCCCATGACCGTCGCAAAAGCCTGTCTCGACTACATGAGCGAAGACGATGTGAAGGACATGGCTGAGTCCGAAGAATTTATTGACACTGAGGAGGAATGAAATGCTCGAACGCCGATTCAACAAGTGCCTGAAGACACTGCTACGCACAGGCCCCGCGCCTGACGATCAGAAGACTTTCGTTATCCCCTACGAGGGCAACCTGACCGCACCCAAGTTCGAGACGTTGGCCGACAAGTTCGCCCAAGTCATCGCCCCCTTCTATACCAACAAGCATGGCGTCACTTTTGAGCATGTTCGGGAGCAAGCACTGAAGCGCCTCAAGAGCGAGTGGTACACCGGACGCGAGAAGAACGTGACCCTGTGCCAAAGCAGCACGACAGGCAACTACAAGCTCGAAGGGGGGGGCTGGTGGATGTCCAACTATCCCCGCGATCACTTCGTCATCGTGGAGTAAGCCATGAGTTACGCCGAAGCAATTAACCAAGCACTTCAGGAACGCGCCGACCAGCTCCGCGACTACGGTGGACTCTTGGCGCAGGCCGGCATTCCCCTGGCAGAAGCCGAAGTCCAATCGTTCGAAGATTGGAAGTTGGTGAAGCAGGGGCACGAGCGTCAACGCTTCGATTACCCCAATGGTTGACGCAAGATCGCCTGCATTTTCTGTTGTAGGCGCTTAAGTCACTGGTGACAATACAAATACCGCAACACGTTTTGAAAGGATCGTTATGACACCCCAAGAGCTTCGCTCCAACCTACGCATGTTCACAGGCTGCGAACAACCGTTCAAGCACGCCATTTCCAAGATGCTCTACACCGATGGCGTCCAGTATTTCGCCAAGAACGCCGGCGCCTACTGGTTTCTCGACATTGTTGGCACCGAGGTGCTGCCTCAAGGTCATGAGTTCGCCGTTGTGAAGCTCGTGTCCAAAGACAGCAAGGGCACAGTCGTTGTGGAAGACGGCAAAGACAACTTCATTTGGCAGAAGGCCATCGACTACACCGATGCGCCTGTAGGCGTGTGGAGCTTCTACCTCATCAATGGCATGTTGCTGCTGCCTTCGGAGTACTGATCATGAGCAAAATCAAAGTAGGCGATTTCGTCATTTGGCGCGGTGCGTTTGGCTCTGACCCCGCCAAGCCCGCAAAGATCGAGTCCATGCAGCTGACTGAGCATCCGCGCTCCAAGTACGGTGAGGATGTCGAAGAGGCAGATTGGGCGCAGAAGAACTACCTCATCGTCACCCTGACCAACGGTCATTGGGCCTACGGTGAGCAGCTCCAGCCGATGCAGTCATGAAGAAGCGCCGCAACCCAACCAAAGCTGAACGCGAGGCGATGGAAGCGTTCGACGCTATGCAGCGCAAGTGGGCGAATGTACCCAAGTTCTCGCGTTCTAACATTGGCAGTGTTAGATGCAGCGCCGATGTTACAAGCGGACTGCCCAAGCTCACGACACCGCCTGGGCGCAGCGCCGGACGAGAGTTCAAGTCGCTCGACACAGGCGGGTCAGGCGGCACCAAACCTGTGATCGGCAGACGCTACACAGGAACCAAGATGATTGGCATTGGCACACTCCATAAGAGCAATGCCGTGCCTGTGTTCAGTACTGACGAGGCGACCGAAATGGCGCGCATGAGGAGAGGATGATGGGAATGTGCGACCCTAAAGCTATTCGCAATGGCAAAGCCTGGGCTGACGTGGTGAACGAGCCAGGCTTCATCACTCAAGCGATGAAAGACCTCCACGTCGAGCGGCATGGGATTGTGAAAGGCGTAGTGATTGGCACCATTTCAAGTCCATCGCTTGCAAGTTACAGTAAGTCATCGGTGAATGAAACAGAAAGGACTACACCATGACTCCCAAGCAACGCGCAGAACTGGCAATGGCCGCACTCGACGCAGCTTGCCTACACATTCAAGAGCAATTGGGCCAAGACGATGGCGGTGTCGCCGGCATCTTCTTTTCTGGGCCGGAAGGCGAACAGATCGTCCGGACTTTCGACCAGTACATCCAGCTCGAACTAAGCATGAAGGAGAGCTGATGGCTGGAAGATTACCCAAACGACTAGTCGAGGCATTTCGCCTTTATGCACGAGAAGGGTTCACGGTCAAAGCCTGTGAACGAGCATCAAAACACTGGCGTGTCCATTTCAATGAGTTCCCTGAGACGCAGTTTCTAACCGCCAATCAGGTTGACCAGCACGCCATCAAGAACAACTTGGCAAGGTTCAGACGCCTGGCCGCAGCAAAGGAGAAAACCGAATGAAACTCAGCGAAGTCTTCCGCGAAGCCAAGACCGACCTTTGGAATGGTCGCGGACAGCAATGTCAGGCTCGATTCATCTGCCACGCAATAAATCGGCAGTTCGTCCGGCATCCGCTACATGACGAAAGCATCTATGAAGCCAAGCAAGTGATCGCCCAACTGCTCGAAGGTCACGTCACGCTGGATGACTGGCTCATGGCTAAAGGGCATGCCAAGCCCCACGAGATCATCACAAAGAAAGGACGAGACGAAAAGCTCCAAGCGACAAGACACGCTTGGCTCGACCACCTCATCCAGCACTACGAATCTATCGGCAACTAAGTAGCACCAAAGGAGTACCCATCATGCAAATCATCAACGGAGTCGAATGCCGAACACGCGAAGAAAGCCTGCGACACATCGCTCAACAGGCAAAGCTGAAAAAGGTCGGCCCTAAAACCGAACGCGAAGCCTGCGGATGCGAGTATCAATACCCGTCAGGCAATAATTGCGCGGTAGGCTCGCTATTCAACAAAGCCCAACTGAAGACGATCAAGAAGGCCGGCCTCAACGAAATGGCCATCGACTATGTGGCGAGAGATTATGTAGGCCAGAAGAACATCGAAACAGTCACAGGTATGGAGATGAAGGAGCTGAAAAAGCTCCAAGAACTTCATGACGGAGTTGTCCAAGATCGGTCGCCTCAAGCAGCTCGTGATGCGCTCATCCGGTACTGCGAAACGGAGCTTGAAAAGCTCCAAAAAGGTGTAAGCCAATAGTGCTCATTTAGGGGCTGAAAAACAGCCTCAAAAACGCACCGAAACCCTGCGAAAAGCAGGGTTCTAAACCATTACATTAACTCCAAGGCGTAAGTCCCCGTCAGCATTGAAGAAAACGCCATTTCACGTCATGACATTTGGACACAGATGTAGTATGAGTATTGTCAGGAAATGACTGTTTTTCGATGCAACAAACGACAAGCAAAAACATACCTTGGCCAGACCTCAAAACGACCGCTAAAACGAAGCCAAAAAGCAATCAATATCACCGACCTCAGACAAGCAGGAAAAGAGCTTAAAAACGATTCTATAAGGTCGGCCTGTAAGCGCGAACCTCAAGGCCAGAACCCTAAGCAACCAGACGCAGGCCACCGAAACCTAAAGCTACCGGAGCAGGCCAGGAACCGGAACCTAGAACTCCCAAAATCCCCGCGACAATTCAATCTATAAGCCTAAGAACAATACATAAGTAATTAACGCCAGAGAAGAAATCCCCAAAGCCCCAAAGCTCGGTCCCGAACAGAATCAGGAACCGGCACGGAGTACGGCAGCAAGGCTGAATAGAGCTTCATGGCACCGAGCAACCCAGACGACCAAAAGCTGCAAGGCATAGGAAACGCTCAAAGCCGAACTCCTAAGGAACCAGAGTCAAAACCCAATCAAGAAACGCTAAGGAATAAACCAAAGCGAATCCAGCCCCAAAAGCAACATCGGCAACCAGAACAGCTATAGGAAAACACCAAACGCAACCAGACCGGAATCAGGCAACAGCTACAGGAAAAACAATCTCGTCACACAACAGGAGAACAACGACACGGAACCGGACAACGACCACAAAGCGCATAGACACAAGGAACAGGAAGATCAATCACACATAGGGAATGAATTAAGAGAGGATCAAGAAACATAGATAGGAGAGAACAATGAATGAACGGAAAACGCACCAAAGATGCACCAAATAGGGGTGAAGTAATCCCTCGACGAAAAACGCTTCGAAATGCCAAACCTTACACATAAAAAATTCGCCCGCGAATCGCCTAGGCATCCCACAACGCCTAGGAACCATGCGGGTTTGCGGGGCAGGGTACGGCTCCAAGGCTGAGTACGGCCGACCGGCTGAATAACGTCCTAGGAGGTTGAGATACGGCTCCAAGGCTGAATGTTGGACGTTGGCGGTATAAGAGTGCATCGCCCTATGTATAAGTTCCCCTATAAGCTCCTAGGCATCCCTAGGCGTCGCCCTATAAGAGTCCCTATAAGGTTTTGGCGTTCGCCCTATAAGGTTAGGCAACTTGCATGGAGACTTTGTATAAGGTTGATTAGGAACGATCTTTTTCGCTTACAGTAAAAGCACTGAGATTTTTCAGTTCAACGAAAGACGTTCCTATGAACATACTCGACGCCTGCAACCTAACCGACGAAGAAGCAGACACCGCTGTCCTACTCGTCAACACCTTCGGTCACTGCGTACAGGAAGCGAACGAAGAAAACATTTATTACTTCACACCAGACTTCATGTTGGAAACCATCGCAAATGCGTTGGCCGCACAACACGCTGCAAAGAACCTTCGACCTGAGTTCTACCGACGAACCGCAAACCTCCAAGTCAAGCTGCTACGTCATCAGGCCGATTGGGGAAAGCTCAAATCCGCCTAAGACCATGAACCGAGCAGGCCACGCTCGGTTTTTCGTATCCAAACACTCCCTAGGCATCCCTAGGCCAGACATGACCTTCACGCCTAGGCCGTAAGCATCGGTTCCTAGGCCGTAAAGCTTCGTCATCAGGCCATCTCATTGGAGACTTGCCAGGCCACATGAAAAACAATCAAAAGTCGTGTTACATTGCAATCACTCGATTTTGAGTGATCAAAGAAAGCGTACTATGAACTTCCGCCAATCAACCTTCGTCTACACCATAGCAACAACCATCATTGGATTCGTTCTCGCAGCGTTGTGTGCGTTCGCACTCAGCTCGGAGACTGGTGGTGGTTACTTGCACATCTTCGGATTGTTCTTCTCAGGTGGACTGGTCATCGGTTCCTGGGTAAATGCTTTGCACGTTCTCGGTATGAGTGACTTCGCCGAAACCGACGAGTTCGGCATGACGTACCCCAAAGTCGGTGAAACCGCATAAGTCATCAATGACATAGGAGAACATCATGAGCATGATTCAACCAGCACAACCAACCCCAACGAACCGCATTCCTGAAGACAAGCGATTCGACTTCGCTGACACCTTCGAGGATCAGGAAGCGTACTACGACGAGATGCAGGAAGAGGTTGAGCTTCACATGCTTCGTCAGGGGCACGGAGTTCGGCGATCTCCCCGTCTGTACGACGAACGATGATCGAAGACAGCAGGGTGTGAGGAGAACTCACACCCTTTGTTCGTTGAAGACGCTGCCTAGGGATGCCTAGGAGTACGGCAAGACGGCTGAACAGAACCGCCTAGGAAGAGTGATCGACAGCCTCGGAGTACGGCTGGACGGCTGAATGAAATCGCCTAGGAGTACGGCTGGGTGGCTGAGTAGAGCAGCGTAGGAGGTCGGGGAGGTCAGGGCGGTCGGTGACGTTGGAGTCGCCGAAACGCGGATGAGAATCGTCCTCATCCAACTCTCCTATAAGACCCAAGACCAGTCTCCTAGGAGAGTAGTCTCCTATAAGACATAAGAGAAGTCTCCTAGGAGAGTAGTCTCCTGTCTCCTAGGAGAGTAGTCTCCTGTCTCCTATAAGACTTGATTGCCTGCCCGTGCGTTTACCATACAATCAAAACCCCTGCAAGCATTTGACGATTGAAAAAATCAATCAGCACGATTGAAAAAATCAATCACAAAATGATTGTTTTCTGGTTTGATTGTGTTATAGTTCAGTCATCGGTTGATTTTGACCGATACAACAAACCAACTTTTAAGAGGTACAACATGAGCAAAGCAAACGCAAACACTAGCAAAGCGAAGCAAGGTAAAAACGCAGTAGCAGCAAAGACCGACTATCAAGCGTTGATCTTAGCAGCTATTCAAAAGCGAATCGACAATGCGGACAATGACAATCAACGCGACACGCTGCAAGCTGAATACAAGTTTTTCAATGACGCAAACGGTGCAGCTATTCTAAGCAAGTGCAGCGAAATTCAAGGTTTGAACCTTGCAGCATTGGTGCAACAAATTGCAGTTCTCAAGACAGAATCAAAGAGTGATTTTCTCGCAGTGTATGCACTGCAAAAGGTACGCAAAGCACTGTATGCACTCGCAAACAATGCGCGTTCATCGTTTGATGGTTATTCTAACTCTATCATGTTCAATCTGGTGAAGCTGCAAACGGTGAACACCAAAGAGACGCGCATGAGCATTTGCAAAGCTATCGAATATAGCGAAACCGAACAAGTGCAAGCACTCAAACGCTTGCACAATTGCAGCGAATCGACCGCAAGCACTCAAGCAAGTAGCACGCGAATGATGCTCAAAGCGTTGAACCTTGCAAACGTGATCAAGTCAAAAAACAATGACGCTATCACGCTTCAAGACAATGACGCAGCGCGCATGATTGTGACAATGTACGCTTAACAGTGAAACCGATAGAGCGTGACACAATCACGCTCTATCAATGAAACCTATTGGAGATTGATAATGATTGATTTTATTGATTGTGCAGTAATTGCAATCGGTGCAGTGTACGTGATAGCGTGTCTCTATCGACCAGATGTGATGCTGTAATGTGAAAAAGAATACCGAAGTCCTAGAGATTTTCGGTTGCCTAGGAGGCGACCCCTTCCTCGTTCCGACCTCTCCCGAGCGCCCCTTATACAGCCAGGCAGACCCCTGAGATCACATCCTTATACAGCCGGCACACATAATGTAAAACGTACTTTGCAAAAGCGCCCCCAAGTGACAAATACGCTTTACGTTAGTTCAGAATCCGTAAGACCGAGCGGAAAATGACCCGATGGGGACATTTCAGGCCCAAATCCCCACGTTCGCACCGAAAATGACCCGATGAGGACATTTGCTTATCCTTATACAAGCAAAAAATTTCGAGGCGAGTGGGTCAAGATGGGAAATGAGAGCGCAACTTCTCGGCAAACAGGACTTTGACTCCGGCGGCTGTCGCCGCAGTCGTCATGTCCCGTGTGCCAGCACCGCCTTCGAAAGCGATGACGAGATCAGGTTTGCCAAGCTCCAGCATCAGCCTGTTGCGAATGGGGCCAGCGCGTGACCCGTGCTTCTTCCAGTCCGCAGGTACGCCAAAGCTCGTGCAACCGTCTTTCTGAGCTGCCCATTGCTCTGCGATGCTGTCAGCACCCGACGCACAACCGTGGATGATCAGATTGATTGATTTTTTTGCGTGAATTGCGTCCAGAACGAAACTAATGAAATTTTTTTCGTTGTTGTCACGACCACCGCAGACGAGGACTCTCACCAGACCTCCCCGTAGCGTTCCTTGTACTGGCGCTCTGTCTCCATCTGCTGCTTGTGTTGAGCGGCACCCCTGCGCATCTGCGCCACCATGCTCATCTGCGACTCCCGATCACAGGCGTTCCAAACCGCTGGCTTGATCTCGTGACCGGCGTCGAAGCCACACTCCAAGCGAAGCTGGCAGTACTCATCGTAGAGGGTAGTCATTTGTACCTCGCCATGTTGAGCTTGATGCGTTCTTCGTGAACCTCGATGCAGGCATTGCGAAGCTGTTGCAGCCTGGCTTTCTGCTCAGGTGTCTTGTCCTTGTCTGGCGTCTGGTGGATGTCGCAGATCGCACGGTTGTAGGCTGCCAGAACCCACTCCGAGACTGTCCACTCATCGACGGTGATGGTGCAGATTGACGACGCCATCATGCGTACCTGTCGTTCTTGAAGTCTTCGTCGGAAATGGCAAAGGTGCAATGCTGCGCCAGCGCATCTGCCGCCTCTTCCAGAAGGTCTGCGAGGCGGTCTGGTTTGCCTTCCTGCACCGACTTGCGCCCAGGAATTTGCCGACGAATCTCAGCCCGCTTGCGCAGCCGATACACGAGGTCTTCGATCTTGTTGGTCATCACGCCTCCAGTCGATACAGTTTGAATGGACGGCTCTTGTCGAGTCCGGCACTGCTTCGCACCCACTTGATCACGTCAGCACGGTCTTGGCTGGTCATCGTCATGGGGAAATTGCAGCCTTCGGTCATGTAGATCGCGACGTAGATGAATCGCTGGTTGGACGTGACCAGTTGCGGCTTGGGCGCGGCCAGCTCTTCGAGGTCGGCTTCCGTGAGGTCGCCCCAGTCGTTTGCCAGCTCATCCATCACTTGCCTTCCAGGGCGATCTGGTGCATCAGCTCCAGCGTCTCGTTCTCGTCAGGCGTCATCGCATCCATGATCGCTTGGGCGTTGTCATGGTGGTCGAGGAACAAGAACTGCGCGGTCATCGCCTTCTCGTACTCACCCTCACTGATTCGCTGCCACATGAGCGCCAGCATGTAGACCGCCGACCACGCTTGGATCAGGTAATTCATCGGCTTGTTGATGTGGTGGGTCTTCTCCGTCATTTCTTCTCCCAGAATGATTCGGCTTTTCCATAAAACGGAAAGGCTGCTTGTTTTTGTCCGTTATCCAGCGCCAGGCGGCCGCACTTCGGTGTGCGGCAGCGATGGTTCGGCCGGCAGCCAGGGCAGGGGTCGTCAGGTGGTGCGCCAGCCGCGACTTGCAGTTGTTCATTCGTGACTGATGTGTTGTCTGCCATAGCTGGCGGGTTGATGCGAACAGGTGGATGCGGTTGATTCCACCACAGCACCTTGCCACCCTCGGTGATAGCACCGTGGCGCGTCACGCCGTCTTCGCCAGGCATCGAAAAGCACACTCCGTTGATCTGCCAACCGGCGTTCTGAAGGTCATCGAGCTTGCGCTTGGCGACCCCTTGAAATTCGAGACAGACTGTGGTCATGTCAGCTCCTTAAAGAAGAACCGAAACTTCTTGCCGCACTTGGGACATTGCTCGACCGTCTCGTTGCTTGTGACTTGCTCCAACCGCTCGGTCTTCGTGTCGTCATAGGGGCACAGAGCCTCCATCTGAGGGCTGATGTCGAACATTGGCAAGAACGGCTGCTTCTCGCGCCTGGGGAACGTGTTCTGCCAGGCGGTAGTGAACTGATCGACAGGCACCACGAATGGACGTGGTGCGCTGCCCTTGCCGCCGCTCATGTCTCGTCTTTCGGCAGTTGGGCTGCCAGGGCTTCGAGCTGCTCGGGGGTGAGCTTGCTCAGACGCTTCAGAATGGCGGTCTTGCCGGTGCGACCAGCTACCTTGGCCTCACGACGAGCCTTGAACGCTTCTTCCAGCTTGCCCATGTCGGCGCTGTCCATGAGCGTCTCAACGACCGCACCTTGAGAAATCTTGTAGGTCTTGGCGATCTTGGCGAGCTTCTCCTGCACGGTCTGCTCGACCACGATGGCGTAACGCTTGCCCTTCTCTTCGGCAACGTGGGTTTCCGTAGTCATGTGTTTCTCCGTTGAAAAATGATTGTGTTTGCTAAGTATACAACAGCAAACCTTATACAAGCAAAACGATGGGCAAAAAAATAGCCCCGTAGATGGGGCTAGAGGTTAGGAGGTAAAAACTGATTATACCGTCGATTCGCTTATTTCTCTTCGTGGTGAACAAATCCGATGGGATTTCCCTGTTCTTCTTCGTCCTGATCGGCAAGCATAAGACCAAACGGCATTTCCTTGAGGAACATCAGGGCAAATAGCGCGAGGGGATTACTTGTCAGAATGATGGTCAGAACGATAGCGCCGATGATTGCGAGGTTGATGAGGAGTGCGTGGAGCATAGCCTGCCTTTCTAGTTATGTCATGACTGAGTGACATTCTAGGACAGTCAGGCAAGATTGCAAGACTTAGGCGGTAGCGGCGCTGAAGATTCCGTAGTCGAAGTCAGCCTCATCCGGAAGCACGTTCTCCCCGAAACCCTCGGTATCGGTGACGATCTGGCGGCGCTGCTGCGCGTGAGACTTCAGGTAGGTGTTGAAGTCGTCTTGGAAGTCGAGAATGAACGCGCAGTTCGGCCCTTTCTTCTTGGCTCGAAGACCGCGACCGATGCGCTGGCGCAGCGCAACCTCGGCCTTACCACCGCCACCCAGAATCACCATGCCGACTGCGGGAACGTCTACACCAACGTCCAGAATGGTCGAACCGATCAGAACGTCAATTGCACCAGTGGCGAGCTGTGAGAGTGCTTGCTTGCGCTCCGCTTGGTCATTGTCACCGTCGATGAACCGCGCACGTACACCTGCTTCGAGGAGCATGTCGCGCAGAAGGTGTCCATGCGCTTTCTGCTGGATCAGAATCATGGTCGAGAGCTTGTGGCGAGCTGCTCGGGTCGCTTCGGCAATCATGATTGCGTTGCGCTCGACGTTCTGGACGATACCCAGACGGTAGGCAGCCTGCCAGGGCGTGCCGCGCAGCAGATGCTGAGGCTTTTGCTTGAGCTTGGCGTACTTGAAGATCGGACGAGCAAGAATGCCTCGGTCGATGAGCATCTTCTCGGTCACTTTGATGCCGATTGAGCCAAACGCAGCCATCAGACGCATGTTGGACTCTTCGTTGTCCTTCATGAATGGCGTGGCGGTCAGCGCCAGGCGGTAATGAGCATTCTTGCAGTGGCGAAGAATCTCGTAGTAGCTGTTGCCGGATGCCTCGTGCGCTTCCTCACCGATCACGAACTCGAATTTGCCCAGAAGGTCGATGGTTTGCTGACGGATCGCAGCCTGCTTGTTCTGCTGCTCGATGGTGTCGTCGGGGTTGGGTTCCTGAAGACGTGAAACGAGCGTCTGAACCATGCCAACCGACATTTTCTTGATGTACTGGCGTCCGTCCGCACCCGTGAAGCCGAATTGACCGTCGCCCAGTACCGAGCAGGGGATGCCGAGATCGTTCTCGAACGTGTCCTTCATTTGGTACATCAGAATGCCGCGAGTGGTCAAAAACAGAGTAGGGCGGTTGATTCGCATGAACGCCAGGCGCGCAATGCGTGACTTGCCACCGCCTGTGGCGACCTGAGCAATCATGGAGCCGTGCTTGCACAGCCGGTTCACCACTTCCATCTGATAGTCGTAGCGCGGGTCTTCGGGGAATGCGTCAACCTTGGGGTTCTCGGGGCCTGTTGGCAGCGGCAAAGGCTTGCGAACGCGATTGACCTTGTAGCCCTCTCGCGTGAGCTGCGCCGCCACGTAGTTGACGAAGCCAGCAGGGAAGGTGCCGGTGCGGAAGTCAAAGAAGGACGACCGACCGTCCCAGTTGCCTGTTTTGAACGCCCCAGTATGTTCCGCACCCTCGACTCGGTAAGAAACATACTTCTGGACGGCCAATTTTGCTTGACGTGTCGGCTCATGCAGCTTGGCTGTCGTGGCGTTGTAGGCAATCGTTACGATTTCAGTCATCAAATTCCTTTTGTGTAAGGCTTGCAAAGTCTTTGTATAAGGATTATAGTTCAGTCAGCAATGACTAACAAATCCATTAGGCCCGTCCGTGAGTAATTCCAAAAACATCAAGGTGGAGATGATTGACCCAGGGCGGCTTTCGCCAAACCCCTGGAACACCAACATCGTTTCACCCGAAAACATGGCGAAGCTCGATGCCAGCATCGAACGACTTGGCCTGTTCAAACCAATCGTCGTCCGAGAACTCAAAGACGGCTCTCTCGAAATCCTCGGTGGCGAACACCGATGGGAGTCGGCAAAGCGCCTGGGCCACCAGAGTGTGCCTATCGTCAACCTCGGTAGCGTCACAGACAAGCGAGCCAAAGAGATTGGCCTTGTCGATAACGGTCGCTACGGGGCCGACGACACGCTTCAGCTTGCAGGCTTGCTCGATGACCTTGGTCTGAGTCCAGAGGAGCTGTCGAGCTTCATGCCTTATTCCGAGAGCGACTTCGCGTCGATCTTCTCAAGCGTGAATATAGAGCTGGATGACCTTGACCTCGATGACGGGGATAGCGAACCCCAACTGCCGGCAACCAAACCCACCCAGACGCATCAAATTATGCGTTTCAAAGTCCCAGTCGAGGACGCAGGAGCCATCTCCGAGCTGATCGAGAAAACCATGAAGGAGCAACGCTTTGTCGATGAAGATTCACTTTCTAATGCCGGCAATGCCCTTGTTTTCCTCATCGGAGCCACAGGAAAGTGAGTCGGATGTGACCAAGTGTGCCTACCGCTACCCAGAGTGCGAAACGTGCGTCAACCACGTCTACGACCCCGATATGTGTGATGAGTGCGAAGACGCCGACTGCTATGAGGAAGGCGACACGGAAGAGGACTTCTTCGACCGCCCAGAGGACATGACTATTCAAGAATTTAAGGACTTCCTCAACGGAAGCTCCTGAAGCGAGGAGATGTAATGAGCAAGACAACCCTGCCAGGCCAAATCACGGTCTGGGACATTGAGAAAATCAAACCCTATGACCTGAACGTCAAGAACCACGACGCCAGCCAAGTCGAACGCATCGCCAAGTCGATTCAAGAGTTTGGTTGGGACCAGCCTATCGTCGTTGACAAGGACGGCGTGATCATCAAGGGTCATGGTCGCCGCCTGGCTTCTATCAAGCTCGGTCTGAAGCAAGTGCCGGTCTGGGTGCGTGACGATCTCACCCCAGAGCAGGTTCGCGCCTCGCGCCTGGCAGACAATCGCGTTGCGATCTCTGACATCGACAGCGCCATGCTCCAGAAAGAGCTGGAATCGCTCAATTTCGACCTCGAAGGCATCTTCGACAAAAAGGAGCTGAACTTCCTCGAAGCGGACCTCGGCTCTGTTAATACCGACGCCTTCGTTGACGACATCGAGGTGGAGGTGGCTCGCCAGGCTGAGGACAGCACACGCACGGTCGAGAAGGTCGATTCCCGTGATGTGAAGATCGACAAGGCACTGGGCTTCAAGAGCATCCAGGGCAAAGACGAACGTCACGTCGCTGCGTTCATGGCGCAGGTTGAGAGTGAGACAGGCAAGGAGGGCGCTGAGGCGTTCGTTACCTTTGTCAAAACGCTGTTGGAGGGCTAAGTCATGAGTGAGGTATATCTCGGCTTGCCCCGCAAAGTGAAGATCGGTCAGTACACCTTCCGCATCTTCATCACCACCCCCGACAAGCACGAAATTCTTGAAGGCTGTGACGGCATCACGGACTTCGAGACGTTCCGCATCTATCTCCACGAAACGCTTGCGCGACAGCGCGCCATCAACGTGGTGCAGCACGAGATCACCCACGCGATCAACTGGGTCTATGGGATTGACGACGGCGCTCAGGAAGAGGCCATCACCACCCAACACACCAACGGACTCATCGAAATGTGGATTAGCAATCCGAAAGTATTCAACTGGTTCGCCAAGACATTGCGCTCGATGAAGCGCGAGGCGAAGAAAGACGACGAATGAGTTCCTACACCCTCGACAAACGCTTCACTTCCGCAGTGGAGCGCACCGACCGAGTTCTGGAGATCGCTGAGGCGTTCGGTCTGGGCTTGGACGATAAAGAGTTCGTGATCTTCGACCAGCAAGAAATCGTGGTGGAGCAAGGCGATGTGGTCTACATCACCGGCCAATCCGGTTCAGGCAAATCGCTGGCTCTGCGCGAGCTGAAGAAGCAGATGTCCGAAAAACATATACAAGTTTCGGACATTGATGAGGTTCCGCTCGACAACACGAAGCCACTGATCGACCAGATCGGCAAGAACACGACGGAGGCGCTGACGCTGCTTTCCATCGCCGGCTTGAACGACGCCTACCTGTTCGTTCGCAAGCCAAACGAGTTGTCTGACGGTCAACGCTACCGCTTCCGTCTTGCCAAGATCATCGAGTCTGGCGCGAAGGTATGGGTCGCTGACGAGTTCCTCGCAGTGCTGGATCGCGTCACTGCCAAGGTGATCGCGTTCAACCTGCAAAAGATCGCCCGCAAGATGGGCGCAACCCTCATGGTTGCCACAACTCACACCGACATGGTGGAAGACCTGGCGCCGAACCTCTACATCGAAAAACGCTATCGGGAAAAGATCAAGATCGTTCGCTCTCCTGATGGATACAAGGAGAAAGAATGACCGACCAAGAAACCTTCGAACAAGCAATTCTCAAGTCTTGGGCTGAGGAGAGCGGCGCCAAGTCGTTCGTGCTGTTCAGCTCGCCGACATGCGGCCCTTGCAAGGGCGTCAAGCTGACCCTGGAGAAGCTCGAAGCTGAACTCGGCGTGCAAGTGTCCTATGTGAACGTGTTCCACGCTCAGGCGGCTGCGCAATCCAATGGCATCCGTGCTGTTCCGACCCTCATCAAGTTCGAAAAGAGTGTGGCAACTGCTCGGATCGTCGGTGCGGAGTCTGAAACAAAGATGCGCGAGTTCCTGAATGCCTGACATGAGCGTTGCCGACTTCCTGCTGGTCTTCCTCGGTAACTTCACCGTGGTGTTCCTGCTTGGCATCCAGTCGCGCAATGTGCAGCACGGCCGTTACCTTGCGGCCGTCCTGACATCGGCCGGCATCAACATCTCCAACTTCATCTTCGTCAAGTACGCCAGCAACGGCGCACTGGCGGTTCTTGGCGTCTCGACGCTTGGTGGCTGCATGGGCATTGCCACCGCAATCTGGTTCTACAAACACATCATCGAAAGGAAGAGCAATGGCAACTAAGAAGCCTCTTGGCCCCAACCCGAAGGAAGTGACTGAGAAGGTCAGCAAGACCAACGGCCACACCGACATCTCCAAGAAAGCCGATCTGCGTGACTCTGGCAAGACGCCAGCAACGAAGAAGGCCAAGAAGTAATGAGCGGCTCTGGCTGGATCGGTGTCGATCTCGACGGCACCCTGGCGCGCTACGACGGCTGGAAGAGCGAAACGCACATCGGAGAGCCGGTGCGTGAAATGGTTTCGCACGTCCAACAATGGCTGTCTGAGGGGCGCACGGTCAAGGTCTTCACGGCTCGCGTGTACGAAGGCGCTCGCAATCTTGATGGATCGCTGCGCGACATCTCTCACGTTCGCAAGGCCATCGAAGATTGGTGCGAGCAGCACATCGGACAGCGCATGGAGGTCACGAACGTCAAAGACTACGGAATGATTGCCCTGTACGACGACCGCGCCTTTCACGTCCGTCCCAACACCGGAGAGATCGTGCATGGTTGAAACCAACAACGCCGACATTCTGATCGAGCGCCGGCAGCCGCCGGCTAACCATGCTCTGTCGCTGCTGGACGAGTGCTACGTCGAGCGTGGCGACATTGACGATTGGAACCTGCTGCACGAGCTGCATTACAAAGCAGAGAGCCTGGGCATCGGCCCTCGCATCTACCGCTGTGTGCTGCGCGGACAGACCATCGGCGTTGGCGTCATGACAGTGCCCAAAATTCTGCTTTCCGGCCGCAATGAGGTTTTCGAACACCTCAAGCCCAACACGGGAGGCATGGACAGCCGACTGATTAACCGTCATCGAGCAATGTGGATCAACGATCACGCCTGCACGAACAGTCGGCTGGTCTTGGACACCATGTATCGCGGTGCCGGCATTGCCTACCGCATGCAGAACCTCATGATGCGAATGACAGGCTGCCAAGTCGTTGAGTTCCAGTCATCCATGTCCAAGTTCAACCCCTTCGCGGGCAAGGCAGGTATTCGGTTCACCAAACCGCGCCGCTCTGCCAAGTTCGAGAAGGGTGTCGAGTTCTTCCGTCGCTGGTTCGAATCGAACCCTTCGGATTACGTCGGCATCATGAAAGAGATTGAGGACATGCCCAAGGCGGTGCGCGAGAAGTGCGTCGCCGAAATGCGAAAGTTCTACTACGCATCGTCCGCGCTGGAAAAGACAGGCAACGCCCGTATGCGCGGCGTTGAACGGTCGGAGACGATGGAGGTTGGACACCTTCTGAAATCGCTCCAGCAGTTGACGTTGGCTAGTCCGCTGTACGGGGTTTATCTGAACCCCGATGCAAGCCCTGAAAAAGCCAAGTCGATGCTCCCACCTCGACTGCCCCTGTTGGCATTCGATTATCAGCCTACGGACGCGCCGCTCGACCTGTCGAAGCTGCCGCAACAGTACCGCTGACACGCAAAGGTTGAAGCCATGCACCTTACATACAAACAAATTGAACTTCTGAAGGTGGTGAACGCCGGCAACCCCGACGGCACCCCAACCGATCTGGACGAACTGATCGAGCGCGTTTCGTACAAGCCGACCAAGCAGTCCATCCAATTCTCCATCCGAGCTTTGATTGCTCACGGCTTGATTGAGAAGGGAACCACTGAGAAACGACGGGGCCGAATGCGGGCGATCATCAAGATCACACCTGCCGGCGCCACCATGATGGGCGAAACAACTTCATCGGGGCCGAGCTTCGTCACCAGCGTGGAAGAAGATGAGACTTTTCAAGAGCTTGAAGAGTTTCTGGAGCCGTGACGTTGCTTTCGGGACCGTCACGGGGAAAACGACTCCCACGTTAATATAGATAGATAAATAAAGAATGAATCAATGTAATGATGTAAATGTCGCGGGACAAAAATTCCCCCAGAACGGGGAAGACCTCGACACGCGCATCGCTCGGCTCCTGGGGCTGCGGGCGGAAGTGCAGGACGAGATCATGAAGGTCTGGCCCTGGGACGTGGCGCCTGACGAGTCCAATTGGTCTGTCGGTACTCGATATACCAAGGAACCAGCAAAGACGGCTGAACTGCTCGCAGAACGCGGCATTCAGCACTTCATTCGCAACAAGGGTCCGGTGGTCTTCTGCGTCTTCGGCGCAGGAGGGTGGCTGGACGAGACTCCGCTATTCGAGAACGAAGATGACGCGCTCGCCGCAGCTCTTTGGATGGTTCTCGTAAATAAGTCACGAATGACTTGAATATGCGAAGTCTTTCCACTACACTTGGCGCCAATCGAGCTTTCTCCTCGGGGCGTCTTCTCCAACGCCCTTTTTTTTCGACCGCGAAAGGCTCGAAATGACAGAAGAAGTAATCAAAAAGAAAAAGCCGAAGCCTCGTAAGAACTCGCCCCGCATGTCTGCTCGCAAGTGGGCGGAAGCCGAAGCTCTGTGGGAGGCCGGCGAGATCACAGTTAATGAATTGGCGACCAAGTTCGGTTTGAGTCGCCAGGCGTTTCAACGCCACTTCAAAGCCCACGGTGTCGTGTTCGGCTCTAAGAAGGTCGAGCTGAAGAAAGCCGTTTCTGAAGGCGTGACGAAAGCAGTTCAAGAGGACGCACAAATCCTCGCAGCTCGCATTAAAGAGACGAAGGAAGAGCATTACAAGATGGCTTCCGGTCTGGCGAAGCTGACTTGGGCGGAGATTCTCAAAGCGAAGCAAGACAGCGTGCCTGTGGGCACCGCGATCATGAACCTGAAGGCGCTGGACACAGCGGCATCGGTTCTGAAGAAGACACGCGAGGAGCGTTACGCAGTCCTGGGTCTGGACAAAGACGCAGTGGACGAAAACGACGTGCCGGAACTGGTGATCTCGGAACTGACCGCAGATCAGATCGAGGCATTGCGCAACCGCAGCTTCCAAGAGATTGACGAGATCGACGTTGAAGTCGATGAAGACACCAGCAACAGCCTGGCCGACCCAGATGAGGACGGCGAAGACGATGTTGTCGAGGAGAAGTAATGGCTCGACAGCGCGTCAATCTCTCACTTCACACCAAGCAGATGGAGGTCTTTCGCTCCACCTGCCGCTATCGCGTCGTTGTCGCGGGGCGTCGTTGGGGTAAGACCGCGCTGTCTCGCGTTCTGATCATCAAGAAGGCACAGAAAGCCAAGCAAAAAATCTGGTACGTGGCACCCACGTACAAGATGGCAAAGCAAATTATGTGGGTTGACCTGATGGATGCGATTCCGCGCAAGTGGATTCGCAAGGTCAACGAAACCAGCCTGACGATCACGCTGATCAACGGCACTCGCATCGAGCTGAAGGGCGCCGACAAGCCGGACTCGCTTCGTGGCGTGGGTATCCACTTCCTTGTGCTGGACGAGTTTCAGGACATGGCGGAAGAGGTCTGGACGCTGGTTCTGCGACCCACTCTTGCTGACACAGGCGGCCATGCGATCTTCATCGGCACCCCAAAGGCGTACAACTACCTCTACGAGCTTTACAAGAAGGGCCAGAACAAGCGCCTGACGGCGACAAAGCAGTGGGAGAGCTGGCAGTTCCCCACGATCACTTCGCCGTTCATCCCGCTCGATGAGATTGAGGCGGCTCGGTCCGACATGGACGAGAAGAGCTTCCGACAAGAATTCGAAGCCAGCTTCGAAACCATGTCTGGGCGCGTCTACTACCCGTTCGACCGCAAGACCCACATCGGCAAGTACGAGTTCAATCCAAAGCTGCCCATCTGGGTGGGTATGGACTTCAACATCGACCCGATGTCCACGGTGATCTACCAACCGCAGCCCAGTGGCGAGCTGTGGGCGGTGGATGAGATTGTGCTATTCGGCTCAAACACGGAAGAGGTCTGCGAGGAGCTGGAGAAGCGGTACTGGCGCCACCAGGCGCAGATCACCGTCTACCCTGACCCTGCCGGCGGACAGCGCCAGCACGCTCGTGGTGAAACCGACATGGACATTCTTCGAGAGAAGGGGTTCAAACGCATCAAGTACCGTCGCAAGCACCCGATGGTGGCTGATCGCGTCAACGCAGTGAATCGAATGCTGCGCGATGCCAACGGCAAAGTGCGCTTGAAGATTGACGAAAAGTGCAAGCACTTCATCAACGCGATGGAACAAACCATCTACAAGAAGGGAACCCGAGAGGTCGATAAATCGGCCGGCGTGGAACACTCGGCTGACGCGGGTGGCTACTGCATCGAGCTGGAATTCCCAGTCCGCAAGATCGAGGTTGGTGGCATCTCGATTTAATCCTTGACATCAGTCACCAGTGACGTATAAGATAGGCGCCCAAATGAGCAACTTCCAACTTAAACCCAACGAGAGCATGTCGGTTGACCCGAAGAGTCCGCTTGCAGGCGCAGGCACGGCTCCGACCACTGACGAGCAAAAGAAGCTGAAGGCTCTGATCGAACGCCGCCACCCCGAATATGTGGAGAACGTCGATCACTGGGAGTTTCTGGAAGAAACCTACGAAGGTGGGCGCGAGTGGTTCAAGGAGAACATCTTCCGCTACATCAAGGAAGGTGACACTGAGTTTGCCGACCGCCTGGCTCGCGCATATCGCTTCAACCACAGCCGCGAGGTTGTGGACCTTCTGAACAAGTACCTGTTCAAACAAAACATCCAGCGCAACGACGCCGATGCACCCGAGTCGGTGAAACGCTTTTGGAAACGCGCAACGCTCAACGGGTTGGGCATCAAAGACCTGGCACGCCAAATCTCGAAGAAGGCTTCGATCTCTGGTCGCGTCGGCATTGTGATCGACAACACAACCCAAGGTCAGTTGGTCGTGTCGAAGGCGGATGAGAAGAAGTCCGGCGTTCGCACTTACGCCTACATCGTCGGCCCAGAACAGCTTCTGGACTACGCCTTCGATGACACTGGCGACCTGACATGGGCGCTGATTCAAGAGTGTGTCCGTGACGACGCTGACCCACTCACATCGTCTGGTGAAGAGGAAGAACGCTTCCGTCTGTGGACGAAGAACGAATGGAAGCTGTACCAAGAGGTGAAAGAGGGCCGCAAAAAGGTCATCAAGCTCATCGACAGCGGCGAGCATAACCTCGGCATGGTTCCGGTCGTCCTGGCGGACAACATCATCTCCGACGAGGAGTACTGCGCTCCATCGCTGATCGGCGACATCGCCTATCTCGACCGCGCAGTGGCAAACTACCTGTCGAACTTGGATGCAATCATCCAAGACCAAACCTTCTCGCAACTGGCAATGCCGGCTCAGAACGTGCTGCCAGGCGAGGACAACTACACCAAACTCACAGAGATGGGCACGAAGCGCATCTTCCTCTATGACGGGGAAGGTGGCGCAGCGCCGTTCTATCTTTCGCCTGACCCAAAGCAGGCACGAATGATCATCGAGACGGTCAACAAGATCATCTCGGAGATTTACCACACGGTCGGCCTGGCTGGTGAACGCACCAAGCAGGACAACGCGATGGGTATCGACAACTCCAGTGGCGTTGCTAAAGCCTTCGACTTCGAGCGAGTGAATGCTCTGTTGGCGGCGAAAGCAGACAGTCTTGAAGTGGTCGAGAACAAGATCGTGACCATTGTGGCAGCGTGGAACGGTGAAGAGTCCAAGGTTCAGGACAAGGAACTTGTCTCTTACCCCGACGACTTCGACACCCGTGGCTTGTACGACGAGTTCGACATCGCCGCACGCCTGATGCTCATCGACGCTCCTGACGAGGTGCGCCAAGAGCAGATGAAGTCGGTGCTGGACAAGCTGTTCCCGCAAATTGGAGAGGCTGTTCGAGGAAAGCTCGATAAGGCTCTCAAAGATTGGCCTGTCGATCCATTGTCTTTGGTTCCCCCAGTGCAAACCGTGGGTGAATCGAACAAGGACGGCAACGTCAAAAGCGGTCTGACGGTCAAGAAAGACCCGAAAGACAACAAGCAAGGGCAGAACAACTCTGCTCCTTAAAACCCAAAGCCGACATAGCGACTTGTCGGCTCGTTAGTAACTCAACGACCAAGCGAACGGTCTGAAAGGCAAAAAAATGTTTGTAACCCGAAATGTGTTCCGCAAGTACATGGCTCCTCAAAACGGCGATGGCGGTGACGGTGGCGGCGGTAGCGGTGGCTCTGCTGGTGGAGATGGCGGCGCAGGTGGCGACGGTGGTGCTGGTGACGGCAACAACGGTGGCGGCCAGAGCAATGCCGGTGGTTCCAATGATGGCGGCAACAAAGGCGACAACAGCAATGGTGGCGGTGGTCGCAAACCCTCTGACGAGGAAGCACGTCTTCTCAAAGAGAACATGAAGAAAAAAGAGGCGCTGGATCGCACCAACGCCGAACTCGCCAAAGCTCAAGAAGCTCTCAAGGCATTCGATGGCATCGACCCGAACGCCGTGCGTAAGCTGCTGGATGACCAGCGCAGCGCCGAAGAGAAGCAGCTCGAAGCGAAGGGCGAGTGGGACCGTTTGAAAGGTCGCATGGCCGAAGAGCATGGCAAAGAAGTGAACTCACTCAAGAGCCAGATCGACGCGCTTGCGAACGAACTGAAGTCGGCGAAGGGTCAGATGACTGAACTCAGCATCGGCAGCCAGTTCAGCCAATCGAAGTTCATTTCCGAAGAACTCACTCTCACTCCGAGCAAAGCTCGTGTGGTGTACGGCGATCACTTCGACGTGGAGAACGGTCAGGTTGTGGGTTACGACAAGCCTCGCGGCGCAGCGAACCGTACCGCCATTGTTGATCAGTACGGCAACTCTGTTGGTTTCGAGGACGCGCTTCGCAAGATTGTTGAAGCTGACCCCGACAAGGAACACCTGCTGAAAAGCAAGATGAAGCAGGGCGCTTCGTCCGAGTCGAAGAAGCCTACTGGCTCGGCAAAGAATGACGCTCCGCAAGACGGCATCTCGAAGATTGCCGGCGGCCTGAAGGCGCTGAAACTCTAAAAATTTGCTTGAAAAAGTGACTTGAAGAAAGTAAGTCACCGATGACTTGACAAAAGTGGACTTTTAGGATATAGTCCTCACTCATCGGTGACTTAGAGCGACTTGAGTGCCGGAATAGTGATTGATTCCAATTTGAAAGGATAAGAAATGCCTCTTCTGCGTACTGAAGCCGAGCATCTGAGTAATAACCAACTCGTTGCTGGCGTGATTGACCAGATCATCGAACGCGATGACCTGTTCTCCGTGCTGCCCTTCACTGGCGTGAACGGTAAAGCATACGTCTACAACCGTGAAAACACCCTGGGTTCTGCCGACTGGCTCGACCCTAACGACCCTGTGAACGAAAGCGCCGCTACGTTCACTGAAGTCGTGGCGAAACTCCGCATCCTCGCTGGTGACGTGGACGTGGACAAGTTCCTGCAAACCACAATGGGTGACACCAATGACCAGATGGCGATCCAGATCGCTAAGAAGGCCAAGGCTGTTGCTCGCGCATTCCATCAAACTCTCGCCACCGGCAACTCTGCCGTGAACGGCAAGCAGTTCGACGGTCTGCCAACTCTGGCTGCTGCCGCTGGCGGTACTCAGACTGTGGACGCTGGCGCTAACGGCAACGCTCTGACTCTGAGCATGCTTGACCAACTGTGTGACGCTGTGCCTAACGGCGCTGACGTTATCGTGATGCGTCGCGGCACAATCCGCGCCTTCCGTGGTCTGCTCCGCGCTACTTACGGCACTGACGCCGTGATGCAGCAGCTCGAAAACTTCGGCCGCCCCATGCTCACTCACAATGGCATCCCTGTCATCATGAACGAGTTCTTGGCTGGCGACGAAACCAAGGGCAGCAACGCCAACACAGCTTCGGTCTACGCTCTGCGTCTGAACGAACTGGACGGCCTGCACGGTCTGTTCGGCGGCCCTGACGCCGGCATCGTTGTCGAAAACATCGGCACTGTGCAAAACAAGGACGCGACTCGCATCCGTCTGAAGTGGTACACCGGCCTCGCGCTCAAGTCCACTCGTTCGATTGCACGTCTGCAAGGTGTGACAAACATCTAAGTTGCAGATCAGTCACGACTGACGTAGAATAAGGCGGGTTCAAAAGACCCGCCTTTTTCATTGGAAGGAAAGAAATATGCAAATCAAGATTACCCAAGAGGGCTTCGAAAACTTCACTGGCTTCGTCGGCAATGTCGAGTTCCATGACGGCGTGTCTGTCGGTCATGTGAGCAAGCTGGAAGCCGAAACCCTGGCAGCTCTCTACACCGTCGCCGAAGTGGTTGAAGGTGAAGACGTGAAGGCTGACGTTGAGAAGATCGAAAAAGACGCCGACGCCGAAGAGAAAGCCGAAGAGCAAACCGAAGAACAAGCTGGCGAACAAGAGCCGACCGAAGCTGCTGAATAAGGAGTCGCTATGAAACTCCGATTGACGCAAGCAGGCTTTGAGACATACACCGGCCAAATGGGTGTGGTGATGTTCAAGGACGGCCTCAGTGAAGGTGACGCTCTCCCCATCGACGCAATCCGTATCTCCGCTGCCATTGGCGCGACATGGGAAGATGGTAGCGCCGCGAACGTGGGCGAAATGTATCTCAACAACATGGACGTTCCGGCGTTCGTGGGTGGTGATGACATCAACAACATGACGATGCCTGTGGAGGGCGAAACAGCTCCGACCAAGAAGGCAACGTCGAAAGGCGAGGGCGCTAAGGAAGAGAAGACTGAAGACAAGGCCGATACGCCGGCTGACGCTTCTGCGAAGGTCTACACCTACGAAGAACTCTCCGAAGTGGCTGATAAGGAAGGTATCGCTGGCGTTCGTAAGATCGCTGACGCTCTGAGCGTTAAGGGCACCTCTATCGTCGGCATCATCGACGCCATTCTGACCAAGCAGGGCACGCCCCGCATCGGAGCAGAATAATGAGTGCGGCGGTGTATCTGAGCGCGACGGACGTTACAGTTGACGTGCCGTTTCAAGATCACGCTGGCAACCCGCTGACGGTCGCCAGCGCGAAGTATCGCGTCACCGATCAAGCCGATCAGGAACTTGTTGCTCCAACAGACCTGACTGTGGCTGATGGTGACACTGCTGCCAACATTCAGATTCCCGCCTCGCTGAACACGGTCGCCGCTGGCGCGACACGCGAAATTCGCAACGTGGAGGTCTTCTGCGTCGTTGAAGGCAACACGATCATTCTGAGCAAGTCGTATGGCTTGACCTCGAATGCGCCTCTGCAAACAGGCTTGAACTCGTTTCAGACCTACTCGCAGGCGAACCTGACCGCACTCGACATTCCAAACCTCGACGCTTGGGAAGGCGCAACGGAAGAACAGCGTGTAGCGGCTCTGATCGACGCTCGTGAGCGCATCGTCCAACTTAACTTCAACCTGCTGAACTCCAATGTGAACTTCGGCCAGGACTCGCTGCAATACGTGCCGGAAGGCCAGTACCAGTCGTCCTACGTGGCTCGCAACAGCTTGTTCATCTTCAACGGTAACTTGGCAATCCTGAACCCAACGCAGTTCGCTGCGCTGCCGGAACGCTTCAAGAAGGCATTGCGCCAAGCTCAAGTGGTTGAAGCCGATCACATCCTTGGCGGCAACCCGTATGAAGACAAGCGCCAGTCTGGTCTGGTGCTGGACGCTATCGGCGAGAGCAAGCAGATGTTCCGAAGCACGAAAGCACTTCAGTTGCCTGTGTGCCGACGCGCACTCGGCTATCTGAGCTACTTCGTGACGTTTAGCAAGCGAATCGGACGCGCAGGATGATCTACGACGACTTCGCCGCACAGTTCAAGAAGGAATACGAGGTATTCCTTTTTGCGCTGGCCGGTCGCTACCTGCTGGCTATTGCGCCAGGCGCCGAAGTCTCTCCCATGATGATCAACGACTTCAAGACGCAAGCTGTCACGCTGCGCGAGACGTTCTTGCACAGCGCCATGCAGTCGATTACCAGCTACCTCACCGCGATTAACAGTGGCCGCGTCACAGAGCTTTCTGTCGCGTTCGGTAACGAGCTGAACCATGCGACGCTGCAAAACATTCAGCAGCTTGTCGCATCAATGAAGGGTGTCGGACAAGTCGCCACCAAGAGCGTCAAAGATGCCCACGGCGGGTTGGGGTTGCTCATTCAGAAGAAGCTGGCATCGCCCGACTTCGTTCTGAAGACGCCGGCCGGCCGCAAATTCAAAGCCCCTGACCTCATTCGCTTGATGGCGCGTGAGTTCGCATACCGTCAATGGCTGCACCAGCAGATCGAGGACATCGCCAAGACAGGCGACTTGGCACAAATCTACTACGACAACCCCGACCATGTTCACAGCGGCACGGTGTTCTCTATCTCCGGTGAGACGGAAGGGCACATGACTTGGGCTTGGGCGGAGCGCGTTGTGTTCCACTACAACAGCACAGCTATGGTGAAGCCCTATGTTCAAGCCTAACGTCAATTGCATCATCAGCGCCGCTAGTGGTGAGACTGACCTCTATGGGCAACCTGTGCCGGCGCGCCGAGTCCGCGAACGCTGCGCCGTAGTGAAGCTGAACATCGTGAACGTGAAATCTGCCGTTCGCGCCGATACATCTGCATCTCGCGGCTCTGCGCGTGAACTGCATGCGGACGCCGTATTCCTTCTGACAAAAACAACCTGCGCCAACATTGACGACATTATCGAGGTGGCGGGGCAGGTGCTTAAAATCAAATCGAAGTTCCCTCGTTTCGACGTTCAAGGCGTGCTTGACCACTACGAGGTGGACGCCGTGATCTGGAGCTGAAATGGAACTTGAACCAATCGCAGACAAATTGCAGAGCGCCGGCTTGGGCGTGAAAGCAAAGTCGATCTTCATTCACGCAATGCCTGTTGAGTGCAAGAAGGGCATCCTTCTGCGCAGTCCGCTGCAAGGCACCCAGATCGACCATGAGCTGCCTGGCTATTACAAAGCGCAATTCTCCGTGATCTGCCGCTCTCACAATCATGCGGAAGCCGTGCAATTGGCAAATGATGCCACTGCCGCGCTGAAAGGTTACAACATCACGGTAGGCGCAATGGATGTGCGTCATCTGCTCCCTAATCATCTGCCAGTCGTTTTTCCAGTCTCCGAGGGCAACTTCATTGAGGCGCTGGTGAAGTTCGACATCTGCTTCAGCATGTAATGGCAATTAC